>Ga0265797_10000302_pt1 | contig 91475 bp, 93 predicted proteins | sample P2T30metagenome_FD_192433 | JGI IMG/M metagenome (GOLD analysis project Ga0265797, IMG submission 192433) | Plant litter microbial communities from East Loma Ridge, Irvine, California - P2 T30 | ecosystem: Environmental > Terrestrial > Plant litter > Unclassified | place: USA: California... | reverse complement strand
TTCGGCGAGCTCCAGGTCGACGCCAGCAAGTACTGGGGCGCCCAAACCGAGCGCTCTCTGGGCAACTTCAAGATCAACCAGCCGCAGGACCGCATGCAGCCGCCTGTCATCAAGGCCTTTGGTATCCTCAAGGGCGCCGCCGCAACCGTCAACATGAAGTACGGACTTGGTAGGTTGGAAGAATGAAAAAAATAAATGACAAGGAAGTCAGGACAAGAACGCTGATGCGCTGGCTCTGTAGACCCCAAGCTCGGCAAGGCGATTCAGCAGGCCGCCGAAGAGGTTGCCTCGCTCAAGCTGGTTGACCACTTCCCTCTGGTCGTCTGGCAGACCGGCTCCGGTACCCAGTCCAACATGAACGCCAACGAGGTCATCTCCAACCGCGCCATCGAGATTCTGGGCGGTACCATGGGCAGCAAGAAGCCCGTCCACCCCAACGACCACGTCAACATGGGAGCCTCGTCCAACGACACCTTCCCCACTGTCATGCACATCGCCGCCGTTCTGGACCTCGAGCAGTCTCTTCTGCCTTCCCTTGTCGCCCTCAAGGACGCCATCAAGGCCAAGAGCGAGGCGTTCGAGAAGATCATCAAGATTGGTCGCACTCACTTGCAGGATGCCACTCCTTTGACTCTTGGTCAGGAGTTCTCTGGCTACGTGACCCAGCTCGAGTACGGCATTGAGCGTGTCGAGTCTGCTCTTCCCCGTCTGCGCATGCTGGCTCAGGGTGGTACCGCTGTCGGCACCGGCTTGAACAGCTTCAAGGGTTTCGCCGAGGGTATTGCTGAGGAGGTCACCAAGATGACCGGCACCAAGTTCATCACCGCACCCAACAAGTTCGAGGCTCTTGCCGCCCACGACGCCATTGTTGAGGCCCACGGCCAGCTCAACACTCTCGCAGTCTCCCTCTTCAAGATCGCCCAGGACATCCGTTTCCTCGGTTCCGGTCCTCGCTGCGGTCTTGCCGAGCTCAAGCTCCCCGAGAACGAGCCCGGTAGCTCCATCATGCCCGGCAAGGTCAACCCCACCCAGTGCGAGTCTCTCACCATGCTCTGCGCCCAGGTGTTCGGCAACAACGCTGCCGTCACCTTCGCCGGTTCCCAGGGTAACTTCGAGCTCAACGTCTTCAAGCCCGTCATGATCTCCAACCTCCTGCACTCTTCTCGTCTGCTCGCAGACGGCATGACCAGCTTCCGCACCCACTTGATCGATGGTCTTGAGGCCGACGAGCGCCGCATCAGCGCCCTGATGAACGAGTCTCTCATGCTGGTCACCTGCCTCAACCCCATCATTGGTTACGACATGGCCAGCAAGGTGGCCAAGAACGCTCACAAGAAGGGTCTTACCCTCAAGGAGAGCGCCATGGAGCTCAAGGCTCTCAGCGAGGAGGAGTTCGACGCCAACGTTCGCCCTGAGCTGATGGTCGCTCCCAAGGAGTACAAGCCTTAGATGGTGGGAGAGTTTTTGTTGCACATTTCTGTATAGCCCGACTTAGCGAGGGATAAAATGTATGATCATTGTTGTCGAAGACCACGAATGCTGGCCATCTCCTTGAAAACTGTTGGTCATGTTACTGCCCAAGTTGAAGCCTGTCTGCCATCGTGTTGCCTGGGTCGCGATCTGAATGTCGATCGGATGCACTCGATACATGCGATTTACAGGGGAATCCTTCGTTTTCTGGTAAGGTTTTCGGCACATCAACGGCACTTGATGTCCACTGCCGAGAAGAGGCTGGGGAACATTTCGATCTGTCGGGCCATCCATCCACTATCACGGCAGACGTCAGGTCTTTGCCAACTCGCTTCGATGGCGGTTAGATTCATCATCGCTAGATAAAGAAGTTAAGAGTCTGCAGCCATGCATGTTGCGGGCATATACCCGGTCTGCAGCTTCAGACATGATGTATGCATGACACGGCGAGGCGCATACATCATGCAAGCCCAACGAGGGCGAAGAAAGCCCAGCTGAGCCTCCTCGCCGCCGTTTCCGAAGGAGGTGATCTCACAACAAGACTGTCATCGATCCATCACTGGAAACCAGCATCATTGCGATAGCAGGCGCCCAGACATCGTGAAGCTCGATGAATGTCTCGCAAACTATAGCAGGCGCAATAGTACCGTCGATGTCTTTGACGTTTGCCGGCCACTTCCATACTGCCAGTCTCAAACCCGCCTCAAGCGTCCGTCCTCAAGCCGTGGAAGAGGCGATACTAGCGTCTTGAAGGAGCGTCTTAAGGCTGAGCGCACAGAGCGCGAAGGGGTTGCTGTATGGTGGGATTAGTGGATGATGTTCTTAACGGTGCACGTGTATGCCATCATATTTCCTCTTTGCCTTTCATGTTCCCGAGACTTTGGGTTTCTTACGTCAGGCGCAGCCCCATCCATGTTGCCCTCATGATCCGATCCCTCACCACCCGATTAAACACCCGTCGCACCATATCCTACTTAAACCGCCCTGCCATGTCTCGCCTCGCGCCCTTTGCTGTTGCGCTCGCTCGCTCGGCCGACTGGAACGGCACTGGAAGAAGCAACGACTGAACGGCCACGTTCTATTGGATCTATAGATTGGATCTAGCCAAATCGAAAGACTCGCAATAAACGCGACAATAACAACATCGAGTCAAAACCGCAAACATGGTGGTCGTACGTGCTATCCCATCTCCATCCCTTCGCCCGCGCCTAACCCACCCACTCATCTAACAAATCAACCCTCCCAGATCGGCTGCTGCGAAGCAATAATAGCAATCTTCCTCCCGCCCCTCGCCGTCCTGCTGCGCAAAGGCTGCAGCGGCTCGCTCCTCATCAACATCATCCTGACCATCCTCGGCTGGATCCCCGGCGTCATCCACGCCTGGTTCGTGATAGCAGCGGACCCCGGCCTGCGAAGGAAACACCACCACTCCTCATCGTCGCATTCGCGCCCGCATTCACGCCCTCACTCGAGCCACGGGCACGGCCATCATAGCCACAGCCACAACCACCACCACCACAGCTCATCTTCTCACGCTGGTCATCACGGTCATCACGGCCATGGAGGACACAGTCACACAGGACGCCACCACGCGCGACCCGCGAGGAAGAGCTACGATCGCCCCGTGTACCACGATGGGTATGCCGCTGCTGCTGCTCCCCCGTCGAGGTATGGTATCGGCGCGCCTCCACCTGGGTACGGGCCTCCGCCACCGCAGATGGGATATGCGCAGCCGCCGATGCGGAGTCGGTATTAGGAGGGTGGGAGCCAAAGGAAGTCCGCACGCACGATCGTGTAGTGCGACAGGGATGGTGTGATTCTTCGAATCCACAATATAGACAAACAACAAAAGAAAACAGACATAATCCTGCTCGACTCGTGAGCACAAGAGACCTATTGATCTAGTTGATTCCATCTTTTTTTTTTTGTACCGTGTTATTTACTTTCTTGAACTGCCCACAGTAATTCATATCCGCGAGCTATTGGTGAGAATAGATTGACATACACTCGCGCCAACAGAACTAAGTGAGGGTATCCGATTTGGGGGTATCTCTCCTTCGCCTTCGTAATAAAAAAAATTGCAACCCTTTCCGCTCCCAAAAGCCAACGCGCAGTAATCCCAGCCAAGCAACTCCAACCCGCTCGGTTAGTTTGAACATCAAAGAATCAATGAGTTGGAGACTTTTTCCCAGACACCGCGCGACCGAACAAACCCCATCTTCACGGACCATCCGGACATCCCAAACTTTTTTTTCCCGTCCCATGCAATCGTTACTTTTTTTCTGTCGTTTCTTCAAGACCAAACACCTCTCTGTTCAGGCTCTGGTTCCTCGATGCAGCCTTCGAACCACGGACTCCTCAGCACATCGCCGATGGTCCATCTGATGTCAATGTCCACCTCCAGGCATCCTCTGACCAGGTCAATAGCCGCCTCAGAGCCCGCCGCGGCTTGTCTCAGCGCATCGCCGTCCCAATCGGCGTGCATGATCAGTTCGACAGTCTTGCTCGGCATTGCGTGGCGGAAGGGTAGGTCTCCGGTACAGAGAGCGTAGACGACGACTCCGAAAGCCCAGACGTCGCCGGCGGTTTCGAACAGTTTGCGGTTGACTGTGAGTCCTTTGGGCGATGCGTACTCGAGGGTGCCAATGACGGAGGAGGTCGTGCGTATGTGGGCTCTGTCGGACGAAGGTGGGCCAAAGGTGCCGTCGTCGAGCTGGTCGCCTGTTTGGTCGTCCATGCTCCCTCCGCTGAGGAAGTCTGCAAGGCCAAAGTCACACAGCCGCAGATTGCCACCTTCCAGCGCGGCATTCGGCCCAGAAGTGTCGACAAGGCAGTTTTCGAGCTTCACGTCGCGGTGGCAGACACGGATGTCTTCGTGTAAATAACGAAGGGCGCATGCAAGCTGGTAAGCGTAACGCCTTGCTAGCAGACCGTCCAACCCTTTCGAGCACCCAGTCGTCGTTGCCAGCGCGCGTTGCTTTGCAACCAGGTCAAAGAGTGACCCGCCTACGTTGAGGTCCATGACACAGAATGTGGCGAAGTCAGTGTCGTAAACAGCGTGTAAACTGAGAATGTTCTTGTGCTTCAGGTAGCGCCACACAGACACTTCATGCTCGAGCTCCTGCTGAGCCCTTTCATTCGCGTCATCATCTTGGTCTGATGTTTGCTTGCGGACAATCTTCACGGCTCTGATATTAGTCTCACCGGTTCTAGGGTTGAAAGAGTGAACTTCTTTGACCACCCCAAATCCACCACGATTGACAGTGCGACCTATTATGTACTCATTGTCCATGCCGATCGATTGACCTTCGTCGTCAGGCTTGGGCTCTACCGCAACAGGCTCAGAAGTAGGTTCGCGGTTATTCCATGATGACAAGAATGCATGTGCAGGACTGGCAGACATCTGATTTGGGTCGCCGGAGCGCCGCGAAGATCGCCTAGATGTGGAACCCATGCCGGGTATCCTAGAGGATCGAGAGGTGCGTAGGGATCTGGTGCTGGAATTTCTGCTGAGTGGATTGTTGCTTTCGTAGGCGGGCGACATTAATGGAGAGACAGTGCGATCGAAAGCGGCGTCAAGAGAGTGGTCGACCCTCTTTGATTCAGGTATTGTTTGCGGCGACACTGTTAGCTTGGCAGCGAGACTATCAAGTGACGTGGTCATGTACGACTCTGATAACGACGATGGGGAAGATGGGCCAGGTGTGAGAGCTTGATCGGGTGTCACGCTAGGAGGAAATGTCCTCGATCCGTATGTCGGGGAGGCTGCTATGGGGACCGTCCGACTGTTTGAGATCAGACTTGACATTTGGGAGCGGTGCGAGTGGGCCGGCATCTGGTTCGCTATTGCTTCTCCGAACGGGATCGCCTGGGAACAAGGAGTTAGGCGCTGGCTATTGCTGGATGTAAACTCCTGGTCCGAGTCTCCTCTATAGAGACTTACCTGTGAAAGGGTTGGTCTTGAAATGGGTCGGATCGTATCGCTCGAATCCGTCTGCAGTCTCATCTGCGGTCGGCTCATTGTCGCTGGCACGTCTCGGGGGCGATCTGCCTCTCTTCCCACCCTTGGGACCTCTTGAGTTGGGCCCGGAAGGATGGTCTGTGGAGACGATGAGTGGGATGCGTTCTCCATCGTCGGTGACAGCATGTGTGCCGAATGAAATACTCTTCCCACGCTTGCGCAGGCTCGCTTGTAGCAAGGCAATCTCCGCAGTTCGCTGGTCGGCTCTTCCCTCGGAAAATGCGCGCCACGAAACACCTCCACCCTGTTGTGGCTTGGGCTTGTCGACTCTTTTTATTTCGACAGACCGATTTTGGTGGAAAAGGGGCCCAAGAGCGTCGAGATCAGAGTCGTAGTTGTCGTCCTGGCTGTTGGTACGCGAGGTGACGGCCACGTCGTCTTCGTCGTCACTGTCCTGCAGGTATTTGGTGCCTGCAAAGGGCGAGGCCACGGTATGCCGAGGTGGAGCTAACTTGGTCGATGCGTTTTCCTTCTCTCCACTCGATATGGAGGATCGGCGGCCTGGACTGATACCGTCCGAGTCCTTGCGGGGAGAGGGACTGGGCGCCCGGTGGTTGCGAGAGCGAGAGGGCGGGGAGAGGGCGGAGTCGTCGTCGTCGCTTTCGTCGAGGTAAGCGAGGATGCCTCCTGCTTGAGCTTTTGCGGCGAGAGAGCGCTTTGCAGCGGCGGGGTCTTTGTCAGTAGAGGGACGTCGAGCGGCGCCGTCGGACACGTGCGTAGCAGCCAGGTGGTCGGGTGCAGGCGACAAGCGACGGTCGAATTTGGACTTGGTCGTGTCTAGAAATTCATTATTTTGTTCGCTGTCGCGGGCGTTGTCGGACGCGGTATTTCCGGCAGTAGCCGCTACTGGCTTTTTGGCGATTGGGGAGCGCGATGGCTTGCTGCGGACTCGCGAGTCGTCGTCTTCGAAGCCTGTTTCGAATGGATTGCGCCTACGTCGACCGGTGTCGACACGCAACGAGCGCAGAGCACGCAGGTCAAGAGCCATACAGGCAGCTCGCGCGCGTGTGATGTGAGTGCACGGTGGGAGAGCTCGTTAGCGGCCGAAGGCGGGGTTAGCGCGGTGTGCAGACAGTCAGGGAGATGAGATGCGGAGTGTGTGAAGTTGTGAGGTGGTGGCGAAGTGAGGTGAAGTAATGTAATGAGCAATGATATGGTATCAAGGACCTCTTCCTTGTGATCTGAGGTGAGGCAATTATGGAGTTGATGCGAGTCGGGCGCGGCGCCCGTTGGATGATGGATGGCGGAAGGGAAAGCTCGTCTGAGGCTGTTGTCGATCTCGTCTGGCCTGGCATGATACTCCCGTTGTCCATTAGACATGCCAAGACCCTTGGAGGCTATGCTCCCTGCACATGATGTGGACTAGGCCTCCAACACTCCACTGCGGGAGCTCCATCGGTCCTCGCCTTTCCTTTCCTGTGGTGAATGGTGCTTGACGGCCCATGCTGTGCTTTGTTTGTCTGCTTTGTCGTGCGGTGCTGAGCTATGCCGGACTCGAGACAGGCAAGGTAGTTGGTCAACGGTTGAAGGCTTGAAGCAGACCGTCAATTCAATTCACTCATTATTCCTTCCTTCGGTCCTAAACCTTCCCCGCAAAATGCACCACGGCTCGGTCCCTTGTCCCTTGGTCCACCTGCAACAACAGACGTCACAACCCCTTCTGCACGGCCTGCTCCAAGTACAGTACGCTATCACTTTGTATGAACCCAGCCGGGGACACGTTCGCTATTCGCTAGCATCACGAGCAGTGGATGCAATGCCACCCTCAACGAACAGACCTCATATACCGCCATCTTTTCGTTATCTCGAGCTATCAAGAGCCAAGAACTTCCAGCCGAAGCACTACTGGAAGGATATGACGGTTGAGGCGGTCAGTCCTCATGAATCATTCTCTTGGTGGTGGAGCGGCCGATCTCTGCGTTCGTGCGTATATGCTGACCGATGTCATGCAGCTTCATCAGCTCGACGCACGCTGCGGCCAAGCCTGCAATATTACACAGCCAAGACTGTCATGTCATCCGACTTCGAGACGACACCTGCGAGCGTGTTGTCAACAAGCTTCGGCCGGATGTGCTCTGTCGGCGTATTGAGTTCGCAACGCCAATCTAAGTTTCTGCTTCCGGCTCCGGAATGTCGGGATGGTGCAGCATCGTTACACAGTCCACCTGTCAACGACCGGCATCACAGCGACTCAAAGCCTCGTCGTCGCAAGCCAAGATGCGGCCACGTTTTCTCCAGTCTTCACCGTTGCGCAAACCGTAGGGCTGATTGCTTGTCGTAGCTTGTTCCAGAGACTGTGCGATTGCACAACAACGATCGCAGTGGTAGTTCGCCAATATACACACATATGTTCCGGCTGCTCGTGGCTGGTGGAGTACTCGCTTGGATGAGGTAAGTAAGGTTTTTGAAGCTGTGAGGGAGCTTACAATTTGCCTCATACTGTATCGGTGTGGCTTCCGTAAGCGCACAGGGGGCAGTGCATGGGGAGGGCAGTGCAAAGCGTCATGTGGGAGATATCATGGTAGCACCCGGAAGACACAGGGTGGAAAGCTGGAGCACATATCGAGTGTAAGGTGATGTCGGCTTGCTTCCGGGTGCGATTGCTACCTACCTAGGTACGTGGAAAGAGCAAAACCTTAAATTGACCTCGCAAATTACAGAGGCAACTCGCTACAACTCTGGCCAAGTAGTGATACGACGCGCTCTGCCCGCACCGGCGCCTTTGCGCGCTTTTACCAAAGGTCTCGACTCGGTATCAACACACAGGTGGTATACTGCGCATTCTCCACTGCTCGGCAACGGCTCAGTGAGGACGACAAATGCCCGAATGAGCACGTATCGGGAGGGTGACCACAACGCGCTTGTACCAACTCACTCGAGCCAAGGACGACCGCGACGGCTTTAGCTTCAGGAAAGCGAGAGACTGTACGTGCGGCCACGGCGATTAACGTGGGCACTACAAACGAGACCCTCCAAGTTCCTAACCAAGCCGTCTGTCTTCTGGTCCAATGCCTACATCCACTGTTCATCCTATTGACACCTCGTGCGACACCATGGTCGGTTCAACGCCCGTAAAAATTCCCTAAATCGATCTTGAACTCAATACAGCGAAGTTTAAGCACTCCAAGAGGAACAAGAGAGACAACAACGAAATGTCCGCGCGATTCGCTGCTGTTTAGCAGGGCGAGTTCGCCTCGTGACGCACCCGATAAGCCCGATATTACTGATCTCCAAAGCAGTATCGACCATTTCGAAGAGGTGAACCACGCACAGAAAGCACTAATCACGATCCAGCAAGACAAAACCGGATCGAAGCTCTTCGGGCGCGGGTGCACGATCTTCAGCTTAGGCGGGAACGCACCGCTACCATCGCACCAAATAAAAATATTCAGATCGCGAAGTTAGGGCCCAAGATCACTCCATGCCTGAGCAGGTAGTCAGCCCGCCTCTACCCGTCAAAGCACACAGCAAGTTGTCCAAAGCGCCCACATGAACGGCGCCCCGGCTGTCACTGCCTGGTCCAGCGCTGCAGATGCCACCAGACTCGTCTGTGGGCAGAGAAGGGACCGGTACCGCCGAAAGTATATGGTCAGTCCGCTACAGGTAGCGGAAAGGGGGTTACTGCTGGTGATCGTATGAAGCTCTCGCATACCAATAAGAGAAAGCCGCTCTCGCCGTCGGTATAGCCTGTAGGGAGGCCCTTGGAAAGCCAGGATGGAAAGGGCCAAGGCAGGGGAGACTTGAGAGGCAGGGCACTGGATTTCTGAAGGGACGCGATAGTTGCGGCGGTGTTTGTGAACGTGGTCGTGGAAGCGCAGACAAGTGAGTCGACACATATCCTATGGCAGATGTATGCATACAGCTGTTTCAATTCGTCTTCAACAGCTGATCGGGTCAAACGTGGTGAACCATCGTTCTGCGTTGCTTCTGGAATCTTACATGTGGAAGAACACACATGTATGCTGTGCTTTAGCTTCCCATCGGCAACCAGGCGATGTAGAAGGTTGCTTGCTTTTGTGGTTAGACTTATGAGATACATTTTAAATGCCCACGGAGATACATGTCATATTTAGCAAGCGATCATCGACTTGACTGTACCATAAAGTTTCCACGAGGTAGAAAATAAACATACATGTAGGTACAGTATCACTCGTAATGTTGAGACATTCATGAAGAAAGTTGACGCTGGGAAATGGGGAAGGATCACGAGCGGGTGTTGTCACGAACCTAGCTTTGCACGGACCTCCCATGCTCCCATCGACCCTCTCAAGCTTGCCCGGTATCGACGACGCCTCTAGTCCAGAGCACTGCTACGTGCCCGACTTTGTCTTCACAGCAGTACAACCACAATAACTTAATGATCACAATACCTCTTACGACCTCATAGACTGCTACTTTACCCGCCGACACTCTCACCGACCTTTCGAAGCCGCGCGCGCGTCTCCCATAGCTGCTGGCCTGCTGCGGCACCCTCTGCTCGCAAGGCCACGGCCTACACGATGAGCGACCTTTGTCGAAAGCTGTTCTTCTGCTGCGCGCCCAACCGATCAAAAGTCGACTATGATAATGTCTTGGCCGACTCGGAGCGCGAAGCAGTCGCCGACCTGCTCAACTACCTCGAAAACGTAATTCACACCCACCGCCATTCTGCGCTCTTCGAGACACGTCTAGCCTCTATGCCATGCGCAGGGCGTCCAGCTTCGTGTGTGTTATGAACTTTTTGCTAATATTGGATGTGACTTGCAGAGAGCCGAGACCGACTTCTTTACTGGCGAGCCGCTGAATGCGCTCAGCACGCTTGTCTACAGCCAAAACATCGACCTTCAGCGCAGCGCAAGCTTGACATTTGCCGAGATCACAGAAAGAGGTAAAGCCAAGGACATACGAAAAATGATGGAACGATTGCTCATCACTCTATCTAGACGTGAGACCCGTGGACAAGGCCACTCTCGAGCCTATCCTCTTCCTTCTCGAAAGCCCGGATATCGAGGTCCAGCGGGCTGCCTCGGCCGCCCTGGGCAATCTTGCTGTAGATGGTACCTCACCACCTTGCGACACTCCCACAAGCATCGCCTGCTAACCATTCGTAGGCCAAAACAAAGTACTGATCGTCTCCCTCAACGGACTTACTCCTCTTATCCGGCAGATGAACTCGCCCAACGTCGAAGTGCAATGCAACGCTGTTGGCTGTATCACGAACCTCGCCACACATGAAGAGAACAAGGCACGGATAGCCAGGTCGGGCGCACTGGCGCCGCTCACACGTTTAGCCAAGAGCAAGGACATGCGCGTGCAAAGAAATGCGACGGGAGCTTTGCTCAACATGACACACTCGGACGACAACCGACAACAGCTCGTCTTGGCGGGCGCGATACCTGTACTGGTCGGCCTTCTGAGTAGCCCGGATACTGACGTTCAATACTACTGCACCACCGCCTTGAGCAACATCGCGGTCGACTCGGCAAACAGGAAAAGGCTGGCGCAGACGGAGACCAAACTGGTGCAAAGCCTAGTGCAGTTGATGAAGGGACAAGCGCCCAAAGTGCAGTGCCAGGCTGCGCTTGCATTGAGGAATTTGGCAAGCGATGAAAAGTACCAATTGGACATTGTCAGAGCCGGAGGACTGCCGCCCTTATTACAGCTGTTGCAATCGAGCTACCTGCCTCTGATTTTGTCGGCTGTGGCATGCATAAGAAACATCAGCATACACCCGATGAACGAGTCTCCCATCATCGACGCCGGCTTCTTGAGGCCACTGGTCGACCTACTCGGATCTACGGACAATGAGGAAATCCAGTGCCATGCAATTTCGACTCTTCGCAACCTGGCGGCATCGTCTGACAGAAACAAGCAGTTGGTTCTTGATGCTGGTGCCGTGGAAGAATGCAAGCGTCTTGTCCTGAAGGTGCCTTTGAGTGTACAAAGCGAAATGACTGCCGCGATTGCAGTACTGGCACTCTCAGACGAGCTCAAACCACACCTTTTGCGATTGGGTGTATTTGATGTGCTGATTCCTCTGACCGAGAGCGAGAGTATCGAAGTGCAAGGCAACAGCGCAGCTGCATTAGGAAATCTCAGCAGCAAGGGTAAGTGGTCCAGGACTTTGCAACAGCCCACAGAACTTTTTGCTAACACTCTTACAGTCGGCGACTACACGCTCTTCCTCGACTCCTGGAACCAACCCTCAGGCGGTATTCATGGCTACCTCTCCCGCTTCCTTGCTTCCCGCGACGCCACTTTCCAGCACATCGCCATCTGGACTCTTCTCCAACTCCTCGAGAGCGGTGATCAAGCCCTTCTGGAAAAGATCAACAAGGCCGAAGACGTCATGCAGATGGTTCAAGAGATCAGCGAAAAGACCGTCGAGTCCGAGGACGAAGGCGAAGGCAGTGAGGATGGTGGCGAGGGTGAAGTAGTCGCTCTCGCGCGCCGCTGCCTCGAGCTTGCTAGCGGCGAACCCGTTGATGGCAGCGATGCCGGATCGAGTTCTGGCTACAGGACTTAGGGCTTTCTGTGAAACGACGAAGTCATGAAAAGGACGATGATTCAGAAAGTTGCCCCAGAGATGAAATACTTACGCTTCAGCCAGCGTCCGAGTTCATCCTGAAAGCGCGAGACTTGGAGACGCGATGCTTGGCGACATGATTGAAAGAACATAAACCCACAAAGTGGCAGGATCAGGAAGTGAAAGGGAGAGACTTCACAAGATGTGTGGAAGAGAACGGGCCATGAGTGTTTCCAACAGGATGATCCAAAGACGGCGGATTCCCTATCATTGTTGGCGTGGGTGTTTCGATTGCGGTTTTGATGCGGGTGCTCCTTTTCTGTTTTCTCTTTAGCTACCTAGCCCTTCTGGGCGCCTCCCTTCTATTGTAATTCTTCCTGGATTGGCACGTTCGAGCGATGCATTTTGGTGCGGAAAGAATACCGAAGCACGATTAGAAGAAAGCAATGTTGAGCTTCCATACCTGTTTCTGTTTCCTTGTTCGTGCCACGCTACACTGACATTGAGTTTGTTTGTAAATTTGTATTTCTCGCTTAGACTGGATCTGAAAGACTCGATAAGACGAAGGCAGCGCAACCTCGCCTCACACTCCAGACCACACATCGCCTCATGCCTCACCTGTTTGTCATGCCATCACTTGGTGCCGACACGCATTGGCTCACGCCTGTCTGTAAGTGAAGTCACTTCACTCTCATGTGACTGCGCCGTTACGTTGCGGAAGCACGTGGGCATGACTCCAATGGTGTCACCGCCACCTCATAAAAACGACCGCGCGTGACCTCCCGTTGCCGTCAAGAGAAACTCGCTTGTTCCTCCGCAATTTAACTTGAGTAAAGCCTCCCTCCCTCCCTCACCAAAACATCTGCCACTACTGTGCACTCGAAGAGCAGTCATGATTACTACCGCCTCGCTCTCGCGCTGTCGCCTCAACTGCATCATCATCGTACCCAACAACAACACCTGAGAGCATCTCGTTTAACGCGTTGTGCATCAACCGGATCCTACTGGAGCCGCGGCTCTCAGGGCTCGTTTAAACATTCATATTACCTTATCAGAACCGTCCCCGCTCTTTAGTGTGCGAATCCGCGATACCTACCCTTATCTCGCCCACTCCCAGCTCGGCATATCTCCCCTCCGTTCAGCGCGCGCTTTGCTGCGGTATAGGAATCAGGTACAACGATGGCTGGTTCCAACGACATCTACACCAACGCTGGGGTGCAATCCGCGACCCCACAGCAGCAGCAACAATCGGCCGGCGGCGCGAACCAACCTGGTCACCAACGCACATACCAGGCGTGTATACCATGCCGTCGCCGCAAAGTGCGCTGCGACCTGGGCTCCGTCGACAATCCGCACGACCCACCATGCTTGCGCTGTAGGAGAGAGGCCAAGGAGTGCTTCTTCTCGGCCACCCGTAGGAAGAAGAAGGATGGAAGCAATAGAGACAGCGTGTCCGAGGAGCCTACCCAGGACGATGGATACGAGCTGAAGACGGGACGTAAGCGCCTCAGAGCCAACACTTTGGATCTCGAGGACGAGGACGACGATGATATCCCTCGAACTCCGGGAGGATCAATTGGACGCACACAGCCATTGAGAAGACCGGAAGGACCCAAGCCGTTGCAATACGGCGAAGAGGACTTCAAGGCCAGCGATCAGATGACCGCAATCTTGCAAGCCAGCGAGGTACACAGCGGACATGATGCACTCAAGGTCCTTTACGAGGCCGCAGTGCACGGCAGGACCAGCAGCACAGCGAGCACGCAGCGGCCAAGTATCAATGGCCCGTCTCCAACTGCTGGCCCGTTCGCATCCACCGCCAGTCCGGCCGCTCGTATTCCTACGTCTGCTTCAATGCCAGCATATCCCACCGATCAGTCATGGAAGGCCAAGGTTGAGCCTGTGACATCCATTGATGGTGAGGCAGTGCCAGAGCCAGACCCAATGCACGTCGCTGCAGCGCTCAAGGCCTGGTCGCGTTATCGATTCGTGCGTCAGGGTTGGTTCACTGCCAAAGAAGGCATGGCCTATGTTGAGTACTTCTACAAGTACTGCGCTCCACTCACGCCAGTGTCTTTGCCGGATTTCAGAGGCCCGGAGCACCATCCTAAGATGCTCACGCAAGAGCCAATGCTTTCTGTGACCATTCTTCTCACCGCATCTCGCCACATGAAGCTGGAAGGGCCTGGAAATCAGAGCCGTCCGTATGTAATTCACAACAAGCTCTGGATTTATCTCCAGGGCATGGTCGATCGTCTTGTCTGGGGCCAGGAGCAGTTTGGAGGAGGCTTTTGTGGAGCAGGTGCAGAACCTAGCAGCGATGTCAACCCGCTTTCACGTAAAGGCCTCAGAACGCTAGGAACAGCTGAATCGCTCATACTCCTCACCGAATGGCACCCACGTGCCATGCACTTCCCACCGGACGAAGATGACGATGATCTTATGACCCCGGAGCATGCCATCGCCACCCCAGACCCGGAGACGTATGATGAAGTCCCGAAAGGCATTGGCGGTCAGCGCATGGACTCCTGGCTCGAGCCTTGCTGGAGGAGCGACCGCTTGTGCTGGATGCTGCTAGGTATTGCCATGTCGCTTGCGTTCGAGATCGGCGTTTTCGACAAGAGCGATTGGCAGAGACATGCGAGATCAGCCGCCGGCCTTCCACTTTCCGCAGATGAGCTTTACGCCTATGACAAGAGACGTGCAGGCGTTCGAGACCTTCTCTTGGTGAACGTGACCCTTACTAGCGGCCGCCTTGGCCTCACGTCCATGTTGCCGAACAACTACAGCAAGCCAGAAGACAGCGACCTGTGGAAGAGGCAACTTGGACAACACGATAGCATTCAGGACACGGTCCTCCATTTCTGGCTGCGCATTGCCGCGACTCTGCGAGAAGGAAACGCAAAGATCTTCGCAAACAAGGCTTTCACGCGTGATCTGATCAAGAATGGCGACTACAAGGCTTCCCTGGAGCAGATCCTGCTGCCCTTCCGTCAATGGCGGAAAGATCTTGAGCTCTGCGTTTCTATCCCGAAGTACATGCGCTACATCCTCGAGATCGAGTACGACTACTGCCGTGTATACCTCAACGCGCTCGCACTGCAGGCCGTCGCTGAGCGATGCGCCAATGAGTACCCGGTACAGATCGTTGGACAAGCTGCAGACCACGTGCGTGCTGTTACAACGAACGGAGTCAGGAGCGACGTTGCCATCACCCCTCAGACGCTGTCGAAGTGGCTTGGTGGTGATAGAAAGTACATGATCGAGGTTCGGGACGCCGCGTGTCACTTGCTGAGTGTGGTTGTGGACGGCTTGGTCCCCAACAACTACCTGGCGCATGCGCCTGTACGCTCGTACTTCCGCATCATCAGCGTTTGCATCATGCTACTCAAGTCTTTCTCTCTAGGAGCGAGCGAGACCGACATTGCCGACGCCTTGAAGCTCATGGACAAGACGGTGGCGGCTTTGCGCACTTGCATTGTCGACGATGTCCATGTTGCTAGTCGTTTCGCCGATCTACTTGACACTCTCACACAGAACCTCAAACCCCGTCTCGTACGATTCACCGCCGACGGCCGAACTGTTCCGGCCCGCAGTAGGCGTGGAAGCCAGCTTGGAACACCTCTGTATCCCCTCAACCAGAACGGGCCGGAAGGTCAACAGTACGCGGATCACCAACATCAAGCCGGTGGCAATGGCGCTAGCGCTGGTGCCCTTCCGCACACATGGTCATACAGCTCAGACAACCATCAACAGCACAACAACTTTGGCCTCTCCAACGAAAACTACAGCGACCTCATCAGTCCTCATGACAACACATTTTCAGTCATGCCCCCGCCTTCATTCGGCTTGCAATCGCCGAACCAGAACCCAGACGGCGGCCACCACATGTCTGGTGGTATCGACTCCGCAACAGGCGGCGATGCCAACGGCAGCACTTACAACAGTGGAGGCGCTCATTTCACCAACTTCGCCGACGACATTCAGGACTGGCTGGCTTTGCCGCTCGACCCGCTGCTCAATATTTCGGGCGCAGATGTCAATCAGACCATGTACGGCCCCGAACTGGGTGGGCAGGATATGCTGGAGTTACTGCTCGCGGGCAACAACACCCACCACCAGAATGGTTTCCATCAGTGAGACTCCTCGTGTCTGGAAAATATCGATATGAGGTTAATGAGAAAATGAGTTCTACGACGCGAAAAATCGAATTCAACACGAGATGATAGTGCTGCAGAAGGCTTTCTTGGACTTGTTGAGATGATGCTTATCTCACTGACTGCTGATTGCGAACCGAATGCGGATTTAGAACGGGTGCAATTTGTGCTCAATCGAGTGAGGATGACTGATCGAACACGGACGGGGCATTTGAGGCATTTCGGCAGACATCTTTGACTTTGCAGGCTTCTCTGGTTTTCTACTAGCTACATTCCTCACTCTTCCTACTTTCATATCCTCGGTGGAGCTTTTGACACTCTGCGGATCAAGGGGGAGGAGGGAAAGAAACTGTGTCCGATTGCGACAGATACCCACCCGGCAGGTCGCGCGTGTCTGGCTAGCAGCTTTCCATGCTCTGCCGAATCCTCGAGCTTTGGCTTCTTGTGCACATTGACTTTTGGTAGTCTTAGCTACATAACAAAATGACAGCAGTAGGTTGAATGGTTGAAGAAAGATGAGGTCTCGTTTACTTTCCATCTCCGTGCGTAGCGTCAAGGTATCTTAGCGACGCTCACAATGTAATCAGAGTAAAGTAATTGCAAGTAAACAACCTTTCATCCGTTCAACCCCACTCCTATAACCAGGAAACAATCACAGTAACTCCTTAGTCTTCGTTCGTTTCTCTACTTCCCAACCGAATAAGTTGCCCCCAGCCTCTCCATCAGGTGGTCCTTTGCCGTCATCACAATCTTCCCGTCTTCTGCCGTCCTCCGCCCGCTTGCTCGTCCACTTGCTGCGTGCTCGCGCACGACATCGCTAGGCACGGGTTCCAGCAGCGCGTCGTCGAGTGGGTGGCAGAAGTAGGCCAGGGAATAGCGGTCCTCGGACTTGCGTGCGGGCGGGAAAATTACGCGGTGGAGAGTTGATTTGAGGAGGCCGGAAGTCCACTATCCAGATGTCAGTTTCCAAACGATTTGCATTCAAGAACGCTTGGTGGGTTTTAGACTCCTGGTTCGTATCTCACGGGCTGTGACGTGATGGAATGAAGGCAAGGTGAAGGGAGCAGACTCACGTCTTCTAGTAGATCCCCAATGTTCAAGAGGATGGGCAGAGACGTTGCGTCTTCTTTGCTGTGGCTGTCACCGCTACCGCTGGGGTCCACGGGAACACTAGCCCACTCGCCTTCGGGCGTTTTGATCTCCAAGCCTGGCTGGCCTGGTAGTTGGAAGAGGAGGGTCAGGCTACCGAAGTCGCTGTGGGCTCCCGCACGTAAGTCGGCGGCCCTGTCTTCATGATCGTCGGTGTCTTGTATTGTCACTGCTGGGTAGTAAAGCATGCGGAAAACCGTTCCCGAGGGACCTTGGGAGCGGTCGTGTCGCGACGTGAACCAGTCTGGTGGCGTTGCTAGAGCCGTGGCCAGGTGCGTAAGTATTTGCAGGCACAAGGCGTGGCAGTGGTTTTGGAAGGTCACTATGGTTTGTTGGTGTGGTGCGAGGGGCGTGGGAAGTGGCTGCTCGAGGGTGTTGTTGGGGAGGGGTTCGCCCATGTTGAAGGCTCTGTGGAAGGTGGTGAGAGTCAGTTCGATTTCTGGATAGTACTCTCATGCTGGCACTTATATGTCCGAGTGACATTGGTCTCACATACTCTTTCACGTCGGCCCGTTTCTGGGTCTTGGGATCCAGTTTCTCGATTCCCTGGCTCAGCCAGCCGTGGTTTTTGCCTGCTTTGTTGGACGCGATCGAGACTTGCTCCTTCACTTCGACAGGGGCCGCGAAGAACTCCTTGGACAGCTCGAACATTTTTGCGATATCCTGTGGTGGTATGCCGCCGGTTTGGGGGCTGTTCTCAACGAAGACGAAGCCATACTTCGAGGCTGCTGATAAGAGCTGTTCCGGGGCGTCGGGGTTGGAGGGGGAGATGTCGACGACTGGTATGTTTGCTTTCGACAGGTCCATTCTTGTGAGTTATGATGGTTGCAGGCTGCTGCGATGTCAGATTGTTTTTGGTTGTTGAAGGACTGTCTTGAGTTGAGGGTTACCCTGCTAATTGTGGGATCTTTGATTCGGCAGAGTGTGAAGCGCGATAGATAAGAGGGGCTGACGGTCTAACAATGTTGGGAATCTGATGCTTACTATGTTGCTTTGGTGTGAATGGGACACGGTGTCGACTTTGCACGATTTCGGGATTGACAAGGTTTATGTATCAGACCTGGTCGAACGTGAAGTGAAGTTGTCGAAGCCAGCCGCCAGACCGGACATGTCCGATCCGATAGGTACGTATCGTCGGCCTTTCCATGCCTTATGACCACATTTACACTGCAGTATTCAACATAGTACATATCCTCAATACTGTAATATGTTTTGGAACGGTATACATTGCGTTGCAGCCCCGAGAAGGTATAGTGGTTGGTGTTGGCAGGGTTAGGGTTTCGTACAGACAAAAGTCAAACAGTGAAATATATTTGAGAATATATTTATCAAGTGCTGACGTAACAACTTCGATGTGTGAGTTTCACTGTGTATGGCAGCAGACCGGTCAAGTGGACCTCCGCAAAGCATGAGAAGTACCGAGAAGCTCATCCCAATACGACACATGCGCACGAGTGTGAGCACCGAAGTCAGATGCACGAATACAACTAGTGATTTTTTTTTTGAGGTTGCCTGGATGAGATCGGTCCACAAACAGTCGCATTCTACCATCCCTATCGCTGCGAAGCTTCTTTCGCAGCGATGACCTCGGCGAACTCTTCAGCATATCCATGCGGTCTGAGGTCCTCCACCTCAGCGCCATTGCGAATAGACAGCACGTCTAAACCATTGCGCCTCTGTTCCTCGCGTCGAAGCGGATCAGGCATCTGCCACACGCCTTCCTTCCCATTCACCTTTTTGACACCCCTTTTCTCCCTTCCAACCAACGACCGAGCCGTCGGGCAGAGCCAGATTTTTGGCCAGACGTTGTCCGCGAGGTCGATGTACTGTTCCAGTTCGCCCTCCATTTGCTTGACGACAGTCCTGTTCGATGTCACGGTCGTAATACTCGCGGCCCAACCGTAGAGGAAGACGCTCTTGTTGATATCCGTGTGTTCCCTCATCACGTGTGCTGCTTCGATTGGTAGATTGGTTTGGCAGCCGTTTTCGTCCTGGTCGGCAACGCGGATTGGTAATTGCCAAGAGGCCGGAACCTCGTAGGCGGACCATTGCTGCATTTCTTCGATAAGTTGCTCCCGCGACCTGCTTTCGTCGTCTCCCATTAGGATAGCGGTTCTTGCTTTCTCGGACGCAGTGCCGATCGTCGCGACTATCTCACGCATGCGTTTGGCAGCTTCCTTAGTGCATGTGAGTTTGCGATCTCCCATCGCTGGATACAGCAAAGAAGGAAGCAAGTTTTCGTTGTCTTCGATCTCGACTTGTCGTTTGAGGGCCACGTGGAACCAAGGCTCTTTCGATACCTTGGCGTGTGAAAATTCAGAGACGATTGCAAGCAATATTGTGCAATCGATGTTGAGAGTCTCTGTGAAGGCGCTGAACGGATCTGGTACCATCGACTGGCAGGCTTCCGAGATTGGTGGTGCAGAAGGCATGTCTCCGGCGCACCATACGACAACACCAGCAGCTCTGCAGTCCTCAAGCACAGCATCCACTTCATCCTGAACTCCTGGAATGATCCTTGGCAGTACGAGGGTGACAGTCGGATGTCTAGTCCTGATCCGCATTGCGGCAGATGCGCTTGCGAGTTCTTTCGCAGTCTTGAGGATTGGCACGTCTCGATCGTCATCGCTCCTGTCATCGGGAAAATCCTCGTCTTCCTCGCTCGATCCTCCACACTCCCATCCCTGCTTGGCGAGATCGAACAGAAGTCTTGTGTTTGTGACGAGGGAGACTTTGGTCCAAGCAAGCCCACCTTCAGCCACGACATCTACCACGGTACTTGCGGCTTTCAAGCGTCGTTGCTTGCCACGCTGCCTTCCATTTTGGACGGCCTTCTTCCCACCATCATTCGAGTCCGGGCCGGAAGGATCGTAGTACATGCGTTTTTGCAATGCGGTGAGGTCTTTTGACAATTTGGCGTTGTTCCACACGGTCTCCAGGAAAGGCAGATTGGACGATCGTACGATATGGGAAGCTGTCTTAGTGTCGGCGCTTTGTGACAACCTCTCGAGCATGCTGAGTTCGGATTGCACCGTGCTCCGGAAATGGGCGATCTCTATCCGCGCTTCCAGCCTAATGGATCGTAGGTGTTCCTTGAAAGCCTCCAGGTCGGATAACAGGCCTTGAGCTCGGCTCGTCAGGTCTTCCAATATGGAAGCGAGGCCGGGACCTGCATCCTCTGTACTTTCATCTTGCACCATTGAGTGGCGCTGGTGCCAGGGAAAAAAAACCCCGTCGGGGTTGATGTTCGGGGAACAAGAACTCGGGACGGATTACAGCGTCGAACTCGCACACCCGAGATATGTCAGTCAATCAATGTATTCAAAGTGAGTCACAAGACCAACAAGCAGGAGTCTGACAAGGGACATGTGCGTGGAAAGACTTTCCCAAAGAAACCTTGGGAGGCACATGTCATGCTTCGCCAAGCCAAAGGAACATCGAGCGCGGGGGAGACTGAATGCTGAAGATACGACGTTACAATACAATTCATAACTCCCGATACAAAGTCAGTAATCCAACGACGACCGCAAAAATGGTCTACCTAGACACCATGGAAGAATGGCAACGACAAGCCACGCAGCTCTTCCAAGCGCGCCCGGCCACGGTGCGTAAGTCCACGAACCCACCACCTACGATTTGCACATAGCTGACGGATTGCTTTGCTCGCGTGCGCAGGCTCGCATCACGACCAAATACAACATCCCGAACCTTGAGTCCGAGAAGTACGCAAACAAAAAGAGAAAACGCCCTGCGGCAGACACAGAAGAAGGAAAAGCAGCAGCAGCAGAAGATGAAGCGCCCAGAATCCCCAGGGCTACGCTCGAAGTGAAGGCTTACGATCCGGAGTCGGGCGTGACGCTGAAGTTCAAGACGGAAAAGAGCGCGGACGTTGGAAGGCTGATTGCTGGGCTGGGCAGGATTGGGAGACAGATGGCTGCGTTGCCTGAGAAGGCTGAGGGTACGCCGCCAGCTTTTTGATGCTTGATTACTGTTCAGTGCAACACAGCTAACGGACAAACAGCGCCTGAGGATGTTGCTATGAATGAAGCGCCTACGGCAGACGGCGACGCAGAGGCAAAGGACGCGTCAGCGCCAGAGACGAAGCCTGCGGCACCAGCGACGACAGGTGCCAGTGGAGGCGGCAAGAAGAAGAAAAAGGGCAAGAAATGAGCGAAAGCGTTTTCCTAGGAACGTTTCGCCATTCTGCGCGACGAGACTCGACCAGCGCCGGCTTGTCCGACTGCTTTCTTGAAGTATTGGATCTTGCCCTATCAGAGGCGAGATCGCTCGAGGGTGACGGCCGCCCTGGTCGCCTCCGACTTCGGAGCCTTCAGCAAAAGAGTCTCGACCTTTCATCACACTGCTACTACTGCGAAGAGTAGCTACATGTTCTCCCCAGCGATGAAGCTCTCAGCGGTAGCATGCATGGCGTTGCGACCCGCCACTCGCAGATGAATATCACATGCGGTTCCGCTACGTCGCTGCACGCTACAACATGCTATAGAACCCGGTTCTGGTGGGGCTCATTAGCTAAACAGCCAATTGCAGGACCGAAATCGTTATTCCGCAACTCGATTTATCTTGAAGAACCTCCGGGGGTCTCCCGACCCTTGTAGCTGTTTCTCTACTTTCATTCTTTCCTGAAACCCCCAACACGCCTGACGGAAAGCACAATGACATAACTCGTCGCCTAAATGCCCGTCATTGATGCCTTGCAGACGGTTCCCCCGAGTACTTGGAGAAGTAGGCGTAAATCGGCGTCTTATTTCCGCGATATGGCAGGTCTCTCGCAGATGCAGGGCAAGGGAAGTAGAGTGCGCGAACGGGCGGCGGTTTGCGAACTGCGCATATGCGCCAATGCGCCACTGACAGACAGAACTGATCGATACGAACTAATACGCAGCCGTGCAGGAAGGCGAAAGCAGCTCTTGCCACTGTATGAAAGCCGTCGATAGGAGCAGTCATGTAGCCATGACGCACCACGCAAGGGACGGGGAATTGCAAAGCAAGATTATCGATTCACCATGCATAACAGAGGTATGTCTGCTGGTAGTAGATTGTAGTCGAAGAGGAAGAAGGCGCGAGCCGGAAGCTTCACTACAGGCCACAATTAGCAGCAGCAGCTACAGTAGTAGTAGTAGTAGCTCTAACGTTTCGAGCACTTTGTGGACCACCATCCACTTCACTGCTTTGGTTAGATGGACTTTCAGTATCGCTGACATTCTGTTCCACTGCGCTGGCTGCCGTTGGGACAGCCGAAAAGCAGAGAAGTGGAATTCTAATACAGGCCAGGCCCAAGCCAACGAGGATCAGTATTAAGCCTCATGGCGTTGCACACTTGTTAGCCGTGCCGAGCGTCCCGGTCGTTGTGGGGAGTGGGGATTGGCCTTCCTTCGGTGGCTCGGGGTCTTTTTCCTTGAGGGTTGCAAATGCCCGTGACTCGTGAGCGCGATTTCTCGCCCTGGAGGTTTGTCTATTCTGTGTGGAGTTGAGTTGTGGAGAATATCAGTAGCTCTTCCACAGCCGGCGCGGTTGAGGACTTGGCAGTGACCTGGATTCACTTCACCTTCGCGGTCACGCGTAGTCGAGAAGTTGGCTCCGAACGGCGTGTCATTATTGCAATTCGATCGACAGTGTGCGAATCAGCGCAAACTCCATGCCCACGCGGCGTAGAGAATGCGAACGCGAGTCAGTAGTTAGTCAGAATAGTTATTACTCAGCACACATACCAAGAGTAGCAGATTTAACCTAGCTTCGATCGTCTGTCTTCGAGACCTCCAGAAGGATCCAGACTCGACCACTCACAACCCGACGTCAGCAGTGATTTGACGAGTGACAGATTCCTCGAGACGTCAGCCAATGCGGTGCTTTTCGGCGAGCTGAACGAGCCGGCAGGCTCAGCCACGCAATGCGCATCATCATATTTCCATGGTAGCGCCGTCTTCTGTGCTCGCCGCCTTGCGGCCTTGAGAGGCCCTATCCGAGACACCGCCTGTGTGTTCGCGTGGGCTTCCCACGTCAGGCTCACGTGTAGCAGGGATGGTGGGTCTGACGTCCGGCCAACTTGCCTCGAAGACTTGCCCTAGTATACGAGGCGTGACGAGGGCGCGTACAGTACTGTTAGCCGTAAAAGATGGCAATGACGCCCGACTCCGATGCGGCTGTTTTGGTCCCACTGTTTGCCGGGCGACAACATCTCAAATTCGCGGGTGGTATAGTGCTGGGACGCATAGAGGCAAGTCACAAGGACAATGGCATGGCCAGGGCATGGCGTGTCGTGCAATTCTTCAAGGATGCATGCAGGACGCCTGTCGGCAGCGCAGACGTTGTTGTGCTCTCTCTCGTCACTTCGCAGTTCCTCAGCAAAAGTGCAGCGGCGTTTTCCAGATGAGCGTCGACTGGCGCCATATTCATGCGGTGGCACACAAGCGAGTCCAGTAGAACGCGACGAGCGCCACCGTGCATTGACGCGTCTGCATAATCTGGGGTAGCCGATCGGCGCCGTTCCGGGCGTAGCTTAGTGGCAGCCGCGCGAAGCCGCTCGTGCTTGCCTGCAGCAGTATGTAAGTGAACTAGACGAGGCCGAGCCAGCAGTCCTGCCTCATGCAAAGTAATGCTGCGTGTTGACGAGGTCGTGGAAGGATCTCTGGGAAGGTGTCGCTTGCCGCATCTGCCAATGCTGATCTCCTGCCCCGTGGGAGATGGACATGAAAATCACGGAGGTGGTTTCGGCAAACGCCCAAGTGAACCGTTCTGTAGGGTTAGAATTGGTAGGCCAGGCCAGTGCATGTCCCTTACTGCAGCAGAATAATAGTAGGGAGCAGCGGCCGCGGATACGTGTAACTCTCGAGCATGACGACGGTCGAGGCGTAATGGCTGAGCGGTAGTATGGATGGAGCGAGGTCACAAGTCCAACAGGCTGCATGGTTTGGCAGGCTCCAGGGCCCCGACGAGCAGCGGTGGACTCGATGTGCAGGGCATGCTTGGCAGGCGAAGCAGGCGGCCACTCCCTCGAGCCTTCGGGCTTCTGCAGGTTCACTGCTAGTACTGCAGGCTTCCGTGGTGCCTGCACGCCAACGGCTCGTTATGCGAGCTGAATACGTAGGCGATCTGAGTTGCTGGAAATGGGAGCTGGCCGAGTGCGGTACAGGGAGCATGGTGTTAGGTAGGCGAGATTCGATCGTCGTTGATCGTGAACACTATTGACGTGTAGGTTCCAGTGAAGACGGCGGAGTGTAGTCCGCCTTGACTGAGCGAACGACGCTCTTCCACGGATGTGCTTCAGACCCGTTGGCTTCACTACTGAGTAGTGTGGTCGTTGCCACCAAGTGTGGTGTGGCTTCGGTGCAACATTGACCCACTGGCCAGCGCCGCACTAGAGACAGCCCGAGCATCCTCACGCATTATTATTATTGTTATTCGGGCAAGCAAGCAGCCGGCCGCACAGGGTCTCGCGCTCACACACCACACCACACGCACAGCATACCAGCAGGCACGGCAGCATTCAGATCCAGAGGCCGATCCTCGTGCATGGTGATCGGCTAATGCGAGTCTGGCCAGCGAGGACAGCGGCATTTTGTCACCAGCTCAGCAGCGTCACGACCATCTGGGCAGAGGCCCGCATTTAATAGTTATACAGCTCCACAGAAGAGTACAGCAGCGTGAACGGATCATGTCAGGGCGGCGAGCTGGTGTTGCGCTGAGACACTTTGCACGCGGGTAGGCTCGCACAGAGATGATCGTAGATTTGACAGGCCCCTGGTGGTAGGTAGACAGCAAATTGAGTAGGTAGTCGCTTGAGTCGGGCGGCGTGGCGTGGCTTTCGGAATGAGGATGTTCAGACAGGCAAGCTGCACGCCCACAACGACATGGTCCGGGATGGGTGTTTGCAGGGATGTGTGTGGGCAGCTTAGGCAGCATGCGGTCTAGCAGGGAGAATGCGAGCTACGGGTCCTGGGCCCCCGGGGCTGGGAAAGGTTGTCGAAAGGCTTTGCCGGACTGCGTCTACGTTGTGCTGCCAGCCTACCAGCGACACCTGCACGGTGAGAGCAAGGTAGTACGTTCGTAGTTAGCACTACTACTGTACAGTACAGTAGATGGTATGTATGCGCGCGCATGGAACCGCTACGCACGTCTAGGCGCGACCATGCGGCCAATAATCCAGGGCGGCACAGCAGGCCAGGTCAATGGTGCTGCTGTAGACTGCTGTCGGCATCATGCCAGTCCGTAGGTGAGAGGTATGCTAAGTCCGCAATGTCATCAGTCCGTCGTAGCCGCTGAACATCCATCCAGCAGCGAAACGAGCAGGGAGTCTTCTCTTGGGTCTTACACGTTCCTATGCTCACCCAGGCCGACCAGCACTACCCACCTAATATCACTGAATCATTGCCATTGACACTCGAGCCTGCTCGTCGTATACTTGAAACTCCATGGCTAGGCCGCCTGGGTAGACACAGACCTACAGACATCACAGCAGCAGCAGCAGCCGCATACCTACTCCGACGACCTCTGCCACCACCCTGCCCTCACTCACCTCTCCAGACCCCGGCCCCACAGCTCCCCAGATTTCCCTTCCTCGCGCCCTAAGACTAGAAGAGCATCAGAGCTCCCTGGGTTGCCTCGGTGTCTGTGCCCTCGATCCCACTGCTGGTTTTGATTCTGTCCTGTCCTGTGTCTCGTCCTGACTAGAATCCCAGAAGCCGCACGTACGCACGCCTCGTCACTCTTCCAGACATCGCCAACACTGAGCCTTATACGCTGCCCTGTCCGCGTGCTATTCCGCCGTCGACTCTATCCGTGGCTGCGTCCCAAACTCTACTCGCGCTGAGCCAATCCCACCGCCCAAGAAGTGATCCGCGCTCAAACATTATTGCCGCTGGATTGAACCCTAACCTTTAAGCTTGCCGGGAGATACCAGCTGACGACCTTTGGGCCCTGTTCTACTGCGCCATCGCCCTTCTGCACGCGGCTCTCCCTGTTCCACGATACATGCACATCGAATTTCCCGGTCGCACTTGATCACGTCCGCCTGCTTTCTGACCTGTCACTGGAGTTTCTGGAGTCCTCACTTACATACACCATTCATCCACTCGGCAGCATTGAGAAACGACGTCGTGCCCCGCCATCCGATCCGATCCCCGCCCGACAGCTCAACTGCGACACACGACGCACCGATTGACCCTGACCGAACAGCTGTGCTGTGCCTGGAAGCTGGAGTAGAAGAGCAAGGTCGAAATTCTTGTCCGTAAAGGCAATACCGAAGAGGCACGCCTGGATAGAGCCCAATTGAGCTCTCACCCGTCCTGCTCGGTGTCCTTTTCGTTACCGGAGGCATATTGTAAGCCGTTTGATCGGTCGACGCTGCGTATTTGAAAACACATCGCTTCGCCGTCACCACGAGCGTCCGCAGTCGCTTGCTTAACTGTTACCGACGATACTTCAAGAAATCTGTAGAGTATGAAGCCCGAAAGCGTTGCAAAGTCAGAGGCCGAAACCACATTGCCTGAACACAACCAAAGCGGGAGTGAGGGCAAAGAATCGGTCAAAGGTAGGCCACATTTCGCATCTCATTGGGGTGGCATTCTCTTTTACCAGTCTAACGCAATGACAGACAACATTGCCGCCACCGGCGACAAGGCCAAGCCTCAAAATGGTGTTGCACAATTCCCGCCACCCAAAACAGACAAGCCTCGTCCACACGTCTGTGGAACATGTAGTAGATCATTCGCAAGACTCGAGCATTTGAAGCGCCATGAACGCTCACACACAAAAGAGAAGCCATTCGAATGCCCTGAATGTACAAGATGCTTTGCCCGACGCGATCTTCTACTTCGCCATCAGCAAAAGCTGCACGCGACCAACCCAGCATCGTCAAGACCTCGTGCCGGAAGGAGAGAAAGCGTCACCGGCGCAACAGTACCCGGCACCAGTAACAGAGTGCGCAAGAATTCCATGGCTAACAACGGCAACGGCATGTCTGGCATGGCAGCGAACAGTGTGAGGCCTCGAGCCAACACGATCAGTCACATCGATCTGTCGACGCTCGGCCTTGTAGATGTGACTAACGCGAATCCTTCCTTGAACCGGATGAATGCCTTGGGCCTGGGAGCTGGTGTCCACAACCACAGTGCTAGCATGTCAGGAATGTCGAACCCGATGGGCTTTGACTATCGAGGCATGTCGACAGCGATGGGAAATCATGGAAATCTTTCTGGACTCCACAGGATCGATACACATGCCGTCAACAACATGGATGTCAGCAATTCGCTACGGACAGCCCCGGCTGTGACAGGCTTTGCCGGCTTCGATCTGGATCAACTTTTCAGTCCTGGAACCACAATTAACCCGGCCCAATTGCACTTTGGGGGGAACAACGCGAACGGAAATGGCAACACCATGATGCCCCAGATGTCATCATTCACCAACACTCAGCCTACCATTGACGAGCATGACGACTTCGGCTGGATGCGCAACTGGAGCATGCAGAACATGGTCAACGGTGTCGACAACAATGAGGATGCTATCGACGACTCGTCTCCGTCGAGAATCAGCAGCGGCGATAGTCCCGGCGATTATACCGACAGCATGGCTAACAGCAACGTTGCCATGTCGATGCAGAGCAATTCGCCCTGGTCGCAATCAGACGTGACAAGTCAGCGGACCATGTCTGCAGGTCACTTCCAAATGGAAGCACTCAGTTCGGGTCTTCCCAACCTGGATGCATCATTTGGCTCAGCGTCGCCCGGAAACCTGTTTGACCATCCTTCTACCGCAGATCAATATTTCAACGAGATCATGATGCAACAGAACCTGACGCAGCAAACACAAGCACGTCAAAAGCAGCACGAAGCGCTCCTTATGCAACAAGACGGTGGACCTGTTGCGCCCCATCACATGTTCCAACAGTCGATCTCCAACTATGGGTCTGATAGCCCAAGCATGTCTTCATCCTCGATGGCCGGCAGTGCCCGCCAAAGCTCAGTCACATCAGCATCGACGGATTCCATTACGGACTCCACTCGTCAAGCATTGCTTGCGAGCCTGTCCCTGCCATCAGTCTTCGGCACTCAACAAAGAAAATACTCGCAGCCCGCAATCAGCTCGCCACTCTCGCCCACGACCACTCGGCATCCCGTCTATGTTCCTAGCCTCCCAAGCACAGCCGACATTCGTAAATATGTCGATGCATTTATCCAGTTTGCGCACCCACACATACCAGTCACCCACATTCCCACCCTGACTTTCGACACCTTGGACTTTGCCAGCAGCATCCGAAACCAAAGCAATCAGAGTCAACACAACAACCACACGCAAACGAGTATCATGGGTGGAGGTGGATGCTTGATTCTGGCAATGGCAGCAATCGGCGCGCTCTACGAGTACGATCACATGGCCTCGAAAGAACTTTTCGAATCGTCGAAGAAGATGCTGAGCCTCTATTTGGAGGAAAGGAGAAAAGCCGATATGAATAATGCTCAGAATGGTGGTGCTTCCGGCGATGGACACGCACCGCACACTCCTCTGTGGCTCGTGCATGCTATGCTCCTGAATGTTATATATGGTCACCAATGCGGTGACAAATTGGCGGCAGATATTGCGAGCAGCCACTGTGCAGCTCTCGTTGCCCTGGCAAGAGCCGCGGATCTCGCTCAGCCTTCTCAAGAATCTTCGCCTTCGAGCTCCGAAACGAACCACGATGGTGAGCAAGGTGATGTACAGATGGGCGATGGCAATGCTTCCGCTGCCCAAGAAGTTGATCTCCAAACCCAGTGGATCAACTGGAAGACCAAGGAAGAGCGCAAGCGCACATTGTTTGCTATCTTCATCATTTCGAGTCTGCTCACAACTGCATACAACCAGACGCCCACAATTATGAACTCGGAGATATTCCTTGATCTTCCTTGCGACGAACAGCTTTGGTCCGCCGACAGTGCCCAGGCGTGGCAAAACCTTGGTGGGCTTGCGGCGGTCGAGAGTTCTTCGGTGTCGTTCGCTGGTGCCTTGAGTACGCTGCTCACAGCGAATCAGCGTCACGGTGGCAACTTTGGATCGAACGCGTTCAATGGCAACAACCCGCTCGGTGCTCTACAGGCTGGAGATTCCTTTGGCGAGAGCGACCTGCGACCTAGCACATTTGGTTGCCTCGTTCTTATCAACGCTCTCCACAACTACATTTGGGAGACACGGAGTAGGCACCATGGTCGGCAGTGGACTACGCAAGAGTCCGAGTCTATGTTCGCTCACATAGAGCCCGCACTCAACGCATGGCAGGCTGCATGGAAGGCCAACGATCACCATAAGCTGGAACGCCCGAATCCTTTCGGCCTCGGACCACTGTCAGCTGACAGCATACCTCTCCTCGATCTAGCATTCGTTCGCCTGTTCGTGAACCTCAGCCGTTCAAAGGAAGCCTTCTGGTCACGGGATTTCGACGGCATGGCTGATGAACTCGCACGCGGCTCGGAGGTTGTGCAGCATGCCGAAGGCTCTCCTTCTGATTCCGACGAGAAATCACCAGACGCCCAGCAAGGACCGCAGTCACACAGGCGGATGTCGCACCCGTCAAGCCAGAACACCAGTCGCAGAGAGCGCCATCTTCGCAAAGCTGCATTTTATGCAGCGGACTCCCTGACAATTGCCTGCAGTTTCAACCTCACCTATGCGGATGCTACTGCACATGAGCTCCCGATCCAGTCCGCAATGTGTTTCTTCGACTGTGGACAGGTTCTCGCCGAGTGGGCTTGCACGGTTCAGGAGCGCGTTGGTCGTTATCTAGGCGTTCTGGGTCGCGATCAAATCGACCTGTCCGGCGTACCAGCCATCATGCTACTGGAAGGCGAAGACGTCGAGCTTCTGCGAAAGATTGAAAGCATCTGCGAGAGCTTGGAGGTCAAACGCTACCAGCAAGAGAACCTACTGGCAATGGACTTGCAGCAACTGAACCCGTCTGCGCCCATGCACGCCATGCATAACAATGTCAACCTAAGCGCCTGTGGATACGGAAGCAAGACGTTGCGCATCACGGCTATGATGTTGGAGAAAGCAATCGTCTGGCCTGGTAAGTCATGCTCGTTCCAACCATGAAATACCAACCTACTGACGTTAATCTCCAGTCACACACGTAATGGCCAAGGCACTCGAGACACAGGCCGCGCACATGGATAGACGCGCTGACGCTTCCACTATACATTGATGACCACTTACTGCTCAATACCCTTTGGAGACGACCCGACATCATGCAAAATTGGCGTTCTGGACATCACTTTCTGGCACCAAGCTGAGCAACAAAAGCTTGGAAGTAAAATTTTCGACTCATTTGAACCTTGTTAATATGGCGTGCCTGCTTTCCTGGTGAAAATTTCTGCATACAACAAAAGCACACACGAAACGCACGATACGACCAGTGTAGATGTCTTTCGCTTCATCATCTCCAAACGCTCGCTTGGCTGGTATTTAATAATCTCAAACCGGCCGACGTTCGTTTATCTTTGGGAGGATCAAGGGCGTTCTATGTTTTTTTTCTTGTTGGATGGAATGCAGCGTTCTCGGTACCAGTCCCTACCACGGAGGATGCAAGCCTGCTTCTTCACTTTTTGCACTGGCCCCGATGGCCGGATCTGCATGATTTGGCCATGGTGGACTGTGGGCTGATTGCTGGAGGCCTTTTGATGTTTTGAAAACAAAAGTTTGGGGCGGAAGCTAAAATGAGATGTAAATACCTTACCGAGAACGAACGAATCACGTTGAACGCTATCTACAGAGTCTACTGCTATACTTGTTCGATCCTGATGAGATGTCATCGATGCTCACGAGTTAAGTTATGTCACGTGACAGAAGTTTGAATTGACACCCGGAACATTGATGAACACGCCATTCAGGTAACTTGACAACATAGCCACGTGGATGATCACCACGGTACTAAAATGGCGCCATAGCACACTCTTCGAGTACCCCTGGTCGGCACATAAGGCAGGGTACCTTTTTGCTATTCTGATTTACCCCGTCCCAAACCCCTCAATCGTCTCCTCACAACTCCTCACTTCCATCTCCCTATCGGGCCGGATCCCATTCTTCCTACTCCTCCATCATCGGTAGACACCTTGATGTCCACGTGCTACAGGCCCCACTACCAGAAAGACAAACACTACCGAACACAAGCACCCGAACCGACCCGTCGTCCGATCGCTACCTACCTGGAGCTGCCAGTGGAACCACCATGTGCCGTTTTCTCATCTACAGCGGGACATCTCCAATCCTACTCTCCCACCTGATCACCTCACCCACCCACAGCATCCTCACGCAGAGCTACGATTCTCGCCTTCGTCTGGACCACCGCCGTCCTCACAATGGCGACGGCTTCGGCGTGGGCTACTACACCGCAACGCGCAAGACCGACCAACACTCCCACGAAGACTCCTCCGCCGCCAAGCAGGACGAGATAGACCTAGGTCCCGAGCCGTGCATCTTCACCTCCACTATCCCTGCCTGGAACTGCCGCAACCTCGAGCGCCTGGCCAGCAAGACCGTCAGCCCGCTGGTTTTCGCCCACGTCCGCGCCAGCACCGAGGGCGCCCTCTCCGACGCCAACTGCCACCCTTTCTCGCGCGGAGCGCTCATGTGGATGCACAACGGCGGCGTCGGCGGCTGGAAGCAGGGCGTCAAGAGGAGGCTGGTGTCGAGTGTAGGAGACCGCTGGTTCGAGGGCGTGGGAGGCAGCACAGACAGCGAGTGGGCATTCGCGCTCTTCCTCGATTGCTTGGAGCGGCTCGGCGCCGATCCGGATGACGAGGTCAAGCAGAAGAATGGGTTTGGACACACGCTGCTGCGTAAGGCTATGCTCAAGACGATCGAGAGGATCAATGGCTTTATTGCGGAGATTCCGGAGGAGACGCGCGCGCAGGGCGATATGCGGAGCTTGCTGAACTTTGCTGTCACGGATGGCAAGAGCGTTGTGTGCACGCGCTACGTGAGCAGCAAGACGGACGATGCGGCGAGCTTGTTCTTCAGCTCTGGCACCAGTTGGACGAAGCAGCCTGGCACCGAGCCGGCAAACAGCAAGCCGCAAGTCGGCAGCGGCGAGTACAAGATGGAGCGCAGAGATCGCGGGTCTGACATTGTGCTGGTGGCCAGCGAGCCGCTGACTTTCGAGCGCGACAATTGGGTTACGGTGCCAACGAACAGCGTCCTGACCATCCACAACCAGACCGTGCTCATCCATCCCATTATCGATGAGTTCTACAACCACGTCCCGACAACGACCCGCAGCGGCGGCTTTGCTGTCGCGCAGGGCCAGACTACGGGCGATGGCTTGACCGGGAAGAAGGATGTGGCTCCTGCTGTTCTTGGGGAGAGTTTGTTGTCGGAGCAAGTAAAGCAGGCCGGCCTTGCGGCTGCTTGATGCCTGAACATAGTGAACTGCATGGGCTAATACTCCTAGCAAAACAAGATGAGGCATTCGCGGGTTATGGCTGGAAGGCATTAAAGAGGCGGGTTGCAATACATTCGGAGACATCTTCATCATTCGTTTAGCGAGAGCGTTTGGCGTTTGGGTTTTACGGCTACGGCGATGAGTAGGATGAAATGAGGCCAAGTAGCTTCATATACCTGGTATAGAAACAGAGCCTCTAAACTTTCTATCAATACTGAACTGGAGACTCTTACAAGGCTTCCAAGCAAGATCACATGTATCGCAAGCTTCTTAGGTCGAGAATATCCACAGACCTATTGTGCGGACCGCAGCATAGTCTTCATTTCGTAGTCATCGGAGCCATTGCGTTTGTCGAAGTCACACTGATCTCTTTGTGCCAAATCCGTGGATTGAACTTTCGTGTTCCTTCTGAACGTAAAAGAAGTTCTCATTCCCTCGTCATCGGCCTGGGTAGGTAGTCGGCCAACTGATTGCCAGTCTTTCAAGTCTCTTTGGGATAGAACATCTCCGGGTAACGGTGTGTCACATCCACTACTGCTTCGACAGCGTTGAAATCTGGAGCTCCGTCAGTGGACATTGCCGCGAAGTACGGAAAAGCTGTATATGTTATCACTGAAGAGGAAGAACTTACCAATCCCACCCTCAGGCCCCAGATCCGTGCTCGCCATCACCCGCACGCTCAGGTCGTTTTGCACTTTGCCGATGATTTCTACCGCGTGGTTGAGTTGGAGGTGTGAGTCCTGTTGAACAAGCCTGGAATCAGCATCAAGTCTATAAGTTATTGAGGCATCGAAGTAAGAAGCGTATAAGGTAACGTCCGTCCATGTGGTTTTCTTTTCCCCGAATCGATCACTTTTTGTGACATTCTTCTGGGGGAATTCCTTCTGGCGGACGGTTAATTCATCAAACTTACCCGGTTCAAGAAAACGCTGACTTGTCCTCCAGCATCGATTGTCGCTTGCTCACCACGGAGCTGGCGCACTTTGCCTAGGATGCGGACGGTCTGGTGGGAGAATTGCTCGAGGTAAGGGGCGGTGATGCGGGGGGTTGCTTCGGACATGATTGCGTTTTCTTTTCCTGGTATGAGTTTCGGGGATGTGATGTTGGTGTGATGTCCTGTCGTTCGTTTGGGGTGCTGTTGTGGACGGGTTGAAGTGGCGATGTTTCTTTTGGACGGTGGGACGCGTCGAGACGTGAAGTGGCGTGAAGCACTTTAACTTTGAGTTTGGGCGAGAGCACGTGACATGCGACGTCGCGGTTTCTTTGGAGAATGGAAGTGAACGATGTGATACCGTCAGGACTATAAATGTAATATAAGAAAATGCTCCAATCTATCAGAAATATTTATGGTAGTTGTATTGTCAAGTCATGATCCCAGGAATAATTGGCAAGCTTGGGGGAGTTATAGATTGATGAGATGGAAAAGATTATTTTACAACACTTGGTGCATTGCGAGCCTGGCTAATGTGTTACAATGTTCTATACTACAGATGTTCACTTTTCAGATTTACGCCGTTGCCACCTGCTCGGCAGACGCCTCAGTAGGCACGATCCTCTTTGACTTTACAGCATCGCCCGTCGCCTCTTTAGCAGCCCGTGCAGCAACAGCCTTCCTTACGGCATTCACGATCTCGCCTCTGGCCATGTTGAAGCCCTCGATTTGGCTGATCTCCCCTTCAGGCTTCTCAGATACTTCAACATCAGCGGCCTGCTCGACCAAGCCCCTCTTTGCCAGATAAGCCTGACTTGTGCGTTGTCTAAAGCTCTCGACATCCATGATTGGCTCCTGGTCTGCGTTGGGTGCACGGTTACGTGCGAAGCCCATGGGCTGATGGTCGATCGTCTCAGGCCAGGATTCGGCGAATTCAGCGTCCAGGTGGTTGGCCCACTTGATAACAATTCCTTCCGTGCTGAAGACGGGTGCATTCTCGCGCTCCAGGCGTGCGCGCATAGGTCCACGCTTGGGGATACTGCGCGGCGCAGGGTATTCAGGAAGACTTTCACGTAGACGGGCATCCTGCTGTTCGGGTGAAAGCTCGCCACCGCTCTCTTTCATTTCCTCCTTCACACGTTTCACGCAAGAGCTGGACCACTGCAGCTTGGTTTTTCGCGCAATCATGTCTTTCAGCTGCTTCCTCAGCTGTGTCTTTGACATCTCGGTTGATCCGTCTGCTGAGGAAGACTTCAATTGCTCCTCCAGCTGCTTGATTTGCAGCTTGACTTCATCGAGAGCGCCTTGTTCCACCTCTTTTGCCATATCGATCATAGTCTGAACCTGGAACGCCCGCCGGCTTTTCGCTTCCTCGTCCTTGTTCTGTTGCGTTTTTGTGCCCAAAGCCTCCTGAGCCGCCAAGACAGCAGCCAAATCTGCCACGCTGTTTGCGCGTTGGTCCAGAATAGCAGCTACCCTCAGCTTCTTTTTCTTGTGCTTGATGACATCGTAGACGTTCTCCTTCTTGCTGCCACCCCTGTCCCTCAATTGCTCCTCCAATCGCTCGATCTCTTTCTTTGAGTGGTTCAATGAGAGTAGCGCCGGACGCTCCCAAGATGTTTCGTGCAGCTTTCGCCATTCCCTCAATTTCTTGAAGGCATGGCGGCCTTGCGCGTCGGCATGCTCGCCTTCGGGGATTGAGAGGGTCCAGAGAGGGCGCCAGAGATCCTTTCGCATATGAGTGAAGGAGGTGTTTGCGCCGGTGTCGGGGAATTGCCTGGCTACAGAGGCATTCTGAAGGTTGTCAGCCGGTTGTAGATGGGAAATATCAGCGGGAGTGGGATCTTACGTGAATGTACGGGGTGAATGAATAGAGGACCTGGTTGGTGCGCACATGGGCGTAGGCGTGAATGACACGCTGGCTGCTACGCTCCATCTTCCCAATTATGAGCGAGAGATTAGAGCAATTGCTGGTGTGAGGGCGGAATGCGCACTGGCTCCGTCCAAGGTCGGCGGCGTAGGAGAGATAGATTCTTGATGTCCGATGGTCGACGACGGCGGAACAATTCCACAACGCCGCCCTGCCCAGATGCTCTTTCCCGAGCTTCTCCGCATTTGATTAATGCCAGCCCGCCAATTGATTGAAGCTCCTCTACTTGCCTAGGTATTGAGCTCGCGTGTACATACATATAGCCACTATTTACTCCCATCCTCGTGTACAAAAGCCACAACACCCCTGCCAACTTCTAATTGTAGGGATGAATGGCCTCCAAGCCTTCCACCCAGCCCGTGCAACATGCCAACGGTCTTCCTGCTCGTCGGGACAGACCTTGGCTACTCCCATATGTAAAGCGCATCCACATCTCTCACTAATGGGAGGCCCTTACTGAACCTCTCAGTAGAATCGCCGACTTCGTAACCTTGTCTCCGTCTCTCTCCGAAACCTCTCTTTGAGCTCCTCGCCATCATCTCGCCAGCGAGGCAAGACCATTGACGACGATGCGGTACCAAACAACCTGGTCTCACCCGCAAAGCTGGTTGCCTTGCGCGAGAAGAAGTCACTAGGACATTCGCGAAGCTCGTCTGACCTGCGGCGCGTGCCCGAAGATGTAGAGGAAACCAACGCGACCACCGATCGAGGGACAGCTGAGGACGATGCCTCGAAAGCTCTGGACAAGAGTAATGGAGCTCCAAGGACACCACCAAGGCCATCAATCGCGAAGCTGCGAAGGCGGAGCACTCTTGAGTGGGCAAATGCAAGCCCTCAGTCGCGGCAAGAAAAGCTGGAAAGGATGACATCTGAGCGCATGGCGGACGTGTTCTTCAGCTTGCATGTTGGCGGCTTTGAAGGTAAGGGCGAGAAGGTGCTGCAAGTGTGACAGACAGTTACGTCGTGCTGACCGTTGCCAGAACCAATCTATGTCTCTGAAGTCGTGAATCACACCATGAATCCAACCTTTCGCTCCATTGACTTTGACACTTGCGCTCCAGGGACCACGCGTCTGGATGAAGTCACGGTCCGGGTCTGGATAAAGAGTGCCAAATGGAACAGTTGGCGACAGTTGTTGGAAGTTATCCTCAAGCTTCGCGAATTGCAGTACTTGGGAAAACATCTGGAGAACCTGGAGCGTCCATTGCCTCCGAACGCGATTGTCTTCCATCTGTCAGACGGGGTCTACACAACATTTACGTCTCTGGCTCAATATGCGCCACCTCCATTCGTGCCAATCACAGCTCGCACCAACAGCACTCGTGTCCTTCCGAGCAGTTCATTTGACGCGCTTCTACGACTTTCAAAGCTGGACGATAGCATTCAGGATGCTCTTGCAACTCGCAACAAAATAGCTGCGGACCTTGAGACAACCCTAGAAGAAAACAGGGTGGCAATGATTGATCGAGACCGCGTTGCAGAGGCGGAGGACCGGCTCAAGACGATCGAGTATGCTAAAAAGACCGTCGCAAAGCAACTGGAGAAGGCGCGAACACAGACTGCAGAGAAGCGTGCATCTCTCAACAATCGGCGGGAGCTCATGTCCAAAGACAAAGCCCATAACGATGCGCAGAATGAGGACATGCAAGAAGGTCGATCGGATGCTCCCAAATCGCGCACGTCCCTCGTCCAAACTAAAAAGGATGTCCAGAACCAACGCCGCCGTGTCTGCGAGGACTTGCAGAAAGTTTACCCTATTCAACCCATCAAAAACAAAACGCTTGCCTTTACCATCCGGGACCTCTCTCTTCCGAATTCGGAAGACTTGGACTCTGTGTCCCCTGAGACTATTGCAGCAGCGTTGGGGGGTGTGGCACACGTCCTGCAACTGCTTAGCTTCTATCTTGGACATCCACTCGTCTACCCCGTGACTCCACGTGGAAGCACAAGCACGATCTACGACCCGATAAGTCTCCTCAAGACGAATGCAAGGGAAGCTCAGCGGTACGGCGCGGACAAAAATCTGCGGACATACCCTCTCTTTTCGCGTGGCGTGCCACGTTTCAGATTTGAGTACGCGCTCTTTCTGTTGAACAAGAACATTCAGCTGCTGCTTGAGATAGGTTTCGGTGTTCGCGTGCTGGATATCAGGCATACTTTGCCCAACTTGAAGTACCTTCTCTACGTGGCTACTGCAGGCGAGGGAGAGCTTCCCTCGCGTAAAGCAGGCGGAATCAGAGGATTGATGCGCAGTAGAGGCTCTGGTAGCAGGGCCACTAGTAGTGACTCCACCTCCTCGGCTCTGAGTGGCATCCTTTGGCATGGTGGGCGGTCAGAGGATGGAAGGGGTAAAGGAGCCGTGGATAGCCTCAGGAGAAATGCCGGCACACTAGATCGCAGGTCAAGATCTTGACAACCGTGTTCTGAACTTCATTAGAACTGCTGAGTCTGTACCATAGGGCAATGCCACTGCTGTATCAATGCACATACAGTGACCCTTTCTCCGCACACCCGAATAGTTCCGCCAAGATCCCCAGCTGCCGGACATCGCTCTCGTAAAACTCCTTTGCTGTCGCCCTCTTCAGTGTTCTGATCACACTGTGCCTCTCATCGCTGAGGTCCAGTCCTCGGGTAATGTCCCTGAGTAACTGCATAGGGAGTTCCTCAAACAGGAGCCTCAAGCCCGCCTGAACCGCTTCGATGTAGGGCCCAGGTGCCGGTTTCTTCAACGGGACCACCGGACTATCACCAGCAAAAATGTTGGGCTGCGGCTCGTACGATTCCCAGGACCACCCCACCCTCGCCAACGCCTTCTCAATCCGCCCCTCGAAACGAGCCTTGAGATGTAGCCTACGCGCCACCCTGGCTTCCCAAGGTCTCTCACCCTTTTTCATTTCCGCAAGAAGTTCGGCGTGTGCTTCCTCGTCGCACTCCTCACACCAATAGTGATCTCCGAGTTCGTCGTCGAAGATCGAAACTTTCATGCACTCGTTGTGTTGCCACACTTCGCAGGCAGTACACTGGATCCAAGGTCGTTTGGCTGTGAAGTTGTTGTCGCCGCAGATGCAGCGGCAGATTTCGTCGTCTTCGTCTTCGTTGTGGAGGTCTTCTTGCTCTTGGAAGCGTACGCGTTTGGTCTTGCGTTTGTTGCGGCGGCTTCGTGTTGCCATGTCTTGGATTGGTGTTTGTTGTTTGAGCCATCGGCCTGAGGAAGACGTCAGAAATACATGTCATAGCGGCGACTTTGTTTGCTCCCGCTGCGAGATCTCACGTGCTGGGAGTGTCCGAGGGCAATGGCGTAGTGAATACAGATATTGGCGCGGGTCGTGTTCACAGCGTTCACAACTTCACAACTTCACCTTTCGCCTCGAACAGCGCAGCCGTTCTTACTTCGACAACCGCCATCATCAGTACATCAACTTTCGCTTTGACAAGCATAGTGACCATCGACATGGCCAGCAATGATATTAGCGGACAGTTTTCCGACGCATTCAACATCACCTGCGCGGCATACAACGCTGCCAAAGAGAGCGACGTCGTCGTGCTGAACCAGTGTGTTCGCTCAGCCCGCAGCCTGATCGTCGAGCCTGCGATCCCAAGGTACATCGAATCCCATGTACCGTCGTGTACCGACATTACTAATCGATCCCTAGATACATTCGTATCAAGACCCTCATTCTGCTCGCGAGGATGGTGGCCAACCACAAGGAGGCGCTCCGCTATCATATAGAGGCAGACATTGCACTGTCTGTGGCTCGCTCGTACGCAAACAAGGACGCAGCCCGGAGTGCCAACGTCGATGCTGTCCTGCGCGAGCTGGAAGAATCCCTCGAGGAGGTGGGAGGGTTCTTGGCAGTTGAGGAGGAAGAAATGAAGACGTCGAGGGCGGCTGCAATAGCTAGAGATGAGGAAGCGACTACGGCTACTCGGAAAGAAGAGGGAGAGGACGGAAAGAAGAGCTAGATATCCTGGGCTTATTGAGCAATGAGACTGGCGTGAAGCTGGTGAGGCACATTACGGCTCTCAAGGCTGCTTCGATAATATTGAGAACGAAAATCTCGGTGGGAACATAAGTTGAAAGTATGTCGAGGTTTTCCATTACCACCTGCCGATGGTACAGGTCGATGCTATGAGTCGATGTTATGCTCTGACAATGAGACGGCTTGCCTTTCCTCTCGTTGAAGGCGCCAGTACTACCGCGTACCTAACAAATCGCACACTCGCAACTTCTCACGACTGGTCAAAGACAGCCTTTCAATCAGTCAGACCAGGCAAAGCCACCGTCACCTTACAGCATTCACCTCATCTACCAAATCCTGCTTGACCCCACTCCGCCGCTCCTCCGCCACCTCGCTTGGCCTGGAGGCGATCGAAACAAAACCGAAAAGGCCAAGTGAGTTTTTTATTGAAGCGATTGCATTCGTAGATACAGTGTTTACTGCTCAGTAGCATAGTATGAGTAGTCTCGCTCCAACCACCTCACTGAAGCACCTCGCTTAGTTCTTCCTCCAGTACTTGCCCTTGCCACGACCGAACTTAGGCTTGACAACAAACGCACCACGGTCGATGGTATTGATCATTGTGTACCCTGAGGGGAATGTGAAGTGACTCCAAGTGCCAGAGTCCCAAACCGCCGAGCCCTTGCCGGGAAGGTCTGTGATGGTCGTTAGTAAGCGGGATAGGGTTTTCAATGGGCTAGGTATGGTTTTCTTACCGTCATCCTGAGGGAAAACGTCAAAGTAGGCAATCTCCTCGACCTTGCTGGCGTCGGGGAACTTGGGGATCGAGCTGACATCCAAGATGCGCAGACCGGCTTGGTAATTCGACTGGTAGGCGAGGCCCTCGTGCACGAACTGGTTGTGGTCGACCGAGCGGGTGGACGATTTGTAGTATCCTGTGTTCTTCGGAGCTTCCAGGCTGGTGATATCCCAGACGTATGAGGCTGGGAACCCGTATTTTTGGGTGTCAGCATGGGAGGTTTGAGGTGGTGATCGAAAAAGAAAAAAAAAGAAGGAAAAAAAAAAAAAAAGAGGATGCATACCTTTGGCAGGCGAGTTGGGGGCGGTACGGTTTGGATCGATCTCGCCCTCGTCAAGCTCGTCATCCATGATGATGTGCGTCTGCCACATCGGGTCGGTCACCCATCCCTGGTGAGTGTACGAGGCTCCAACGTAGGGGGTGCGCGAGATGATCTTGCCGGCGTTGGGGCCATTCTTGTTGGTAACGTCGTATATGGTCAGGGTGTCCTCGTTGTAACCATAGCAGATGTCACGGCCGAAGTACTTCTTGTCGGGGCCGCGGTAGACGATGCATTGGGCATCTGGGTCGGCAGTCAGCTCTGGTTCGTGAAAGAAAAAAATTGAAAGGTCCGTACCATGTGTATATCCGTCCTGAGGGGCGCATCCGGTCTGGAATGGCTTGTAGGGATCCTTCATATCAATGAAGATCGGGCCTCCGCCACAGGTGTCGTTGCGGCCAGGGCGTCCACCGCAGCCAACTATAGAAAAGGGTTAGAACGTATGAGAAGCGTGCCAAAAGGTAGCGAACACTGTACCAGCAACTGCATAGCCCAGCTCCTCGTTTGCAACAACGTTATGCGAGCGACCCGGGATGCCGTCGGTGATGTTCATCCAGCCAATGTCCTTCGATCCAATCGATGCATCGAACGTCTTGGGGTTCTTGGGAGACAGCTTGAGCAGCTTCTTCATGTCGAAGAACTGGATGCCGTGGCCAACTCCCTCAGAGCCGATGATCAGAGTATCTCCGACCTTTTTGATCTCACGCCAGATGACACTTTTGTGTGTGATTAGTGTTCCGTTCCGAATCACTAGCCCATGTGTATTCGTGCAGCTGACTTACGAATCGTTTGTGGCAGGGAGACGACCGAGATATTCGAGCTGGCCCTTCTTGGTGACTTCTGCGAAAGCGGCACCAGAGGTCTGACCAATGGCGACGAACTCCCTTCCACGGTGAGTCCATCCCCATGATCCACTTCCCTCGTCCCCGGCTGCTCCTCCAAGCTCAGCATGAGTCTTGAAGTCGTACATGTCCTAAAGATGTCAAGTCAGATGTGATGTCTTGCAAAAAATCCAAAAAATCCAACTCACAATGTCCTTGCAAGAGTATGTCTGATTCTTGTCGCCCTTGACGGCCACAGCCTTGCCATTCTTGCACTTGATGACATCCTTGTTGGGACGCTTCTTGCCAAAGCCGTTCCACTTCTTGCTGTCGTGGTTGCCCATGGCCCGCTGGTTTGCCCAAGCGGACTCTTTGGCATTCATCATGAATTCCATAACTTCTCCATTGGCGTACTCCTCGGTAGAGAACCCGGCTCCAGATGCAATGGGCACAAGGGCCGCAGCAACGGCGGAAATCGAAGACCACTTCATCTTTGCGAGTAGTGAGCTAGTGAGATGCAAAGAATCAGAAAAGCTACCTTGCTCTCGACAGCAGACAGGCGGGGCTTATATTATTCTTCCATCTCACTGGCAGTCGAGCTTCAGCCAACCATTTGCATATCGGTCGCTCACGCGACGACCGCGTGGTCTGCAAGTCAAGCAACGACTATACTGATACCTTCCTATCCCAGGCACGGCCGAAAGTAGGCCAAGGTTCTTATCACGACATTCTTGACATTGCTGGGAGTTGTCCATGGTCGCGATTCCTGGGCATGTCTTGGAAATGTCTTGGTAGGAGATATGTGCATGGCCGGGCGGAATGCGACAACGCCGATTTGCCAGGCGGCGGTGGCGAAGCTTGGCCAAGTTTGACGGTTGCAATCTCATGTTGCAGGTCGCTCGTGCAGCCTTTGAGCCGCTGTTGTTCTGGAAAGCGTTCTTTTGGTCGAGAACGACACCTCGGTAAGATGCCAATCATCAGGGTACATGTATGGAGTCGCGAATGCCGTATGGGGAAGGTGTCAAGATGGTGTGATCTACAGGCACTAAAGGCCTGGTCTAGAGGCTGGAGAGGGGCTTCGAAGCAATTCCGGCATGTGGAGAATTACCTTCTGAAATCTACACCATAATAATGAATCGATTGTTCCTAGCAATGATCGTTTGCATACAAGCTGCATGCTAGCATTCGTTTCCTGTCGAAGGACTGATTGAAACGATCAAGAAGATCAACTCGAACCAACCTCGGTGATACCGATGCCGTTTTTGACGACAAGGCTGTCTTCAATCTATAGCATAAGGAACATACAAATTGACCAATGAGATCAACAGTCACCATTGCTTACAGAATTGTGCAGGTGGCTGGTGGACCTGCTTCTTTATCTCACGAGTCGCGTAGCTGAAAGGCAGTCTAGAGTCTTGGGGACTGACATGGCAAACAAAGCTTGTTGTAGAAGGTGAACGGCTTGATGATCGATTGCATTATTAATGGAGTCGCTAAAGCGGTCCTTGATAGTCTTGCATGTGGCTTTGTGGGCTGGACTCCAGAGCAGCGCTTGTGCATGCATCGATATCAATTGATTGATCGATCGATCGCTGTTGACGTCTGTTCCTCAATTTCGTTGTTGGCCTGGATCTGACAGTACCAACTCTGTTTGAAACGTATCGGGGGCTATCACATCTGTATGTATCTGGAACGAATGTATGGTTTCCGATTTTGTTGTGTTGGACATAACGGCGTTCACAATCGAACGCTCTCTCCAGCCAGCTTCAGTCCAAAAAGACACAAACGAACATTTGACCCCACCATGGCGGCAAAACGGGATGAATGAAGCTCAAATATCATATAGCAAAACGTTTACGCATTTCTTCCGATACATAGTATCTAATCCATGTCGAATATGGTGTCAGGATCATATAAAAGCGATTCGAGATCCTGGACACTACCCCAACCCTTACCCTAAAGCTCGAAAACACGCCGCGCGGCTTCCAAGACACCTCACTCTACCTCTACCTCAACCACACTCGAGCAATGATGCACGCCCATTGGTCTCACTTGGCTCCGCAATCGAATGGAAGTCATGATCGAGTCCGGAACTCACTGGCAACATACGAGGAGTTCAGTTTCGGCCATGAAACTTCGACAAGTCTCACTCATTGGCGGACGGCACCTTCTCCTTATGCTGAGTAGCATTGGACTGTATTGAACCCAAGCTTGCTGCAAGACTCGGGCCTGAGATCAATAGAACTGTCCCCAGTAGATCGATACTCGCTTACCGATGACATCAGCGTAGAGCAGTCCACCGGGAGACTCGACATTGCCATCGAGTCAACCTATAGGGGCAGACAGGCTCTCGACTTCCCTACGGGTACAGACTGGCATTCGATGACTCAAGACAATGCAAGAATTCGCACCTGGTATGCGGCTTGGAAGACCAGACAAAGGGGCTTTGTCGACCGAGCAGAAGGAGTGTCGTCTGGACGTCCGGCCGTCTCGAGCATCCACCGGAAGACGATTGAAGGAAGCCAGAAAGCCGTTGGTGCGATGCTGACCGTGAAGGTGTTAATAGTGCCTCTGCCAGGCCTCACCGGCAGTTAATGGCTCCCTGCAGCAACCTCAGGTGGTAGGCAGCCACTACGAAGTTACAATGGCTTTGTCTGTAAGTGAAGGGAGCAACGCGTCGTCCAACCCAAGCCTCTTAATAAACCAAACAACATTCAATGCACCAGTGATAATCGCGTTCACCGTTCACCAACGATTGCCATATCAGAAACTGGACGCGTCTGGACTTTGCAGAACCACCCACCAACACACACTAAACTACTCCCCTACCTGAACTCGACTATATCCAACGGGCCTCCAACCACCACCACCACGAACAGACCTCACAGGCATGCTGGAGACTACTGCCAACATGGATCAAAGCAACCTGATGGCTCTCCCTCTGGAGATCCGCGAGATGGTGTACGACCTCCTTTTCGAGGGTGACTTTTTCTACATTTCCCTCACGCCTCTTCAGCTCTGCGGCACAATGCGTGCAGAGGCCCACCACGTCCTGACAAGGAAGCACAAGACGGCGTTCATGAACAGCAGAAACGACAGCTCCAGTGCCTTGACCGCGCTGAACCACCACCAGCAGCGAGCGCTGGCTTATCGCATCAACGCCATCCCACCGCAGCTCCGCTCGAACAGGCTGACCTTTGAGCTCCAACACGACTGCAGAGTCGTCAGCCCCATGCTAAGCAACCACACCACCCCCGTAAGCAGCGCCCAGTTCACTCGGGATACCCGCAACCTCGTGACTATGGTCAGCCCATGCAAGGGTGTGATCTCGGTTGATTTCATTTTCCACTCACTGTCCGCTCACCCCTCCACCCACTCGTACCACTCCGCGAACCAAACTCGGCTGTGGGATGTGTGCCAGCACGGCGAGCCGATGACGTCCCAGGAGTGTGAGCACGTTGTTTTCAAGATTACAGCGACGGACAAAGTCCAGGCCCAGAAGATGGTTGATGAGGTCTTTGCGGAGAAATCGCGCCAGCTCGAGGCACACCGCGCTCACAAGGTGTGCTTCATGAGGCTCGGCGTTGACAAGGCGTTGGCGTCCTTGACCACTGCGCGCGACATGATGACCGAGATGGCCAACCTGCTGTGATTGAGATGGAGTCGCTATCATGAGAGGAGTCGGAGTCTGGGAGGGTTGCAGGCCCGTGGGGCAGTGGCCAAGATGAAGGACCTTTGTTATTGGTTGATCCGGAGAAGACCACAGGATTATGGGGACTCTTTGTTAGCCTGGAGTTGGCGATCTCTGGACAAGTCGATTTCAGGCAAGGCTCTTTTTGGCCGCCACATATTATTAGCTTGAAGCAACGCTCACAGAACGGACTGGTTTTGGGCATGGCTCTTTTGGCCACAACAGCAAGCGAACGCAGGAAGGGGAGGATCATGCGCGCAGGGATTTGGAACCTGCACCACCGGGGGTTTTGCTGGCTGTCTCGCGAGGGACTTAGGTTCCTCCTCGGAGACGTTTGGGTCGTGTTGCCTTGATCACTCATATAGCCTTTCAATCGCTTTTACCGCAAAATGTACATCTCATTTGACACGGAAAGATCGGTGATTGGGCTGTCGTCGAAGGTTTGCTCCAGGCAATTCGTAGAAATTGTATCGAGAGAAGCAAGCATGCTGTTGCTCGATTTAACGATTCGGATAAGGCCCTTGTGTTCAATGGAATCCTTTGTAGCCACTCGGTGCTAAGGCAAGGTGCAAGAACACGGGTCTTTTGTTCAACCGCTCGTTTCCTTTGTCGCAGCGATTGACCCTCCTTCTTCTGACAGCGCTGTTGCATAACGACTCGGGGCCTTCGCCAGCCTTCATGCAAACATGGTTCTTACGAGTCTAACTCTTGTACGTGACTTGGTTCAGCATAAGCTTTCCATACTTCAGGTTCTCTCTGGTATGTGGGTAGTCCTCTTAATCGACCTATTGTGAGTACTGTGTTTCTGAAATGAGCGTGAATTCCTCCGCTGGCTTCTCGCGCGAGAACAACCAGGCAGTCACCGTAAAGTGGAGAACGTGAGCTGTGTATATATCAGTCTCACTGGCCCAGTGACTTTGAGCTTAGAGCAGAATGAAAGTGAGGTGAGGTGAGGTAACTCTTGCAACTTGAGTGACCAGACGCGTCTATCACCTAACACCTAACACACCAAAACCCTCTCACCTAACACTCAAAACCTGACACCCAACAACCTGAGCCCAAACACAAAACATCATCCTCCTCGAAACGCACCATCTTCAAACCCAACAACCACCCACTTGCGCATCGCAGACAAGATGGAGCACTCACCGTTCAACAAGCTCTCAAAGGAGCTCCGCGACATGATCTACCGGTACACACTGCCCGACCCTGTGCACGTTGCGGACATCTCGCCTCGAGGCCAGACACCCGAAGTCGTCATAACGCAGCTGTGCCGCCAAATGCGAGATGAAGCCCATCAAGCGTCGACGGAGCCTTACAAGCTGTGCATCGGAGAGCCACCAGATCTTGCCCAAGAAATTGGCAACCAAATGCCTCTGCCAACGCACTTCGACTTGCTGCTCAAGAGAGGCGCCACAAACTTCTACCGAACGCCATTATTGTTCCGCTCGAAGCCGACGACAATCGAGCTTCGTGTGGCAGTATGGACAGATCTGGATCCTGCCGACGATCTTCGCAACTCATACATGCCACCGGGGCAAACCCGCAGGATCTTCAAAACGTACGGGGCACCATGGAACTTTCTCAAAGACTCAGTTTAACGCCTCGAGCATGAGATACGCCCTCTCAAACTGACGCTCGCCTTCAGTTGTATGTACCGCGTGCCGATCGCGAACGCTGCGACTTTGGTACCTGTTGGACTCGCGTGCAAAGTATTCCCTCGGTCGGCTAGAGCTCTGAACACGCTCCACATGAATGTGGCAGCAGCGGGAGGTTACCAGGCGGCAAGAGATGCACTCTCGAAGGCAGTGGCAGAGCAGAAAGAGGACATGGAACTGCATTGCAACGCCAGCCATGCCAACTGCTCAATCAAAAGGTTGCATGTCGACCTCATGGCAGAGCTGGGAAACACCGAAGAGATCGTCAACATCTTTTTAGAGTACATCTTCGAGAAAACAGCGCCGGTGCTGGATGGTACGGCTTGAAAGGCGTTGTAACTGTGACGAGGCGAGGCTGACAAGCATGGGCAACTGTAACATGGCGTTATTGAAGGCGACGGGAAGACAAACAATGAGGCTGGCTGCTGCGTGGAGTCATTTGACGATTGACGTTCGGGGGGAGCATTGATGGGTTGAAGGCAGTAAATTGGACATATCGCAGCTTTCACCGAGGCTGAGAACCAGTCAGTCACGTATGCTAGAATGAGAACTAGGTTTGTCGCTTCAAAGCAGACTCGTATGAAATGGAATTGTGCGGTGAGATTGAATAATATATCGAGGTCTGTGTTTCATGCTGCCGTTATGGTGGAAGCAAAGGAGGTCAGAGACCCTGGATGCGATGCACGGACTCGTCGCGTCGAGCGCGCGTCAGGACGTGTAAAGTGCGATCCGAGTGCGCGAGTCTCTAGATCAACGACGCCCACCATCGTTTGCCCATGTAACAAACACCCCACCCTCTTTCAACACAACACGCAAACATGCCGGGTCTCGTCGCTCAGAACGGTCCCTCCAAACGAGTACTCCAGGACAACACAAGCTCTCGCCGCAACGAGCAGGCGTCGCCATCCAAAAGACGGAAGGTCGAGGATGCTGCTAACAAATTCAAGAAGCCTGCTAGGAGGGATGTCAACGGTGGCTTGGTCGGCTCCAGCCAGCCAAAGAGTCATTTCGAAGAGGAGGTGCTGGAGAAGTTCACACAGGATATCGGGACCTTGAAGAAGAACAACTCCGAGAAGGACCAGCATTGGGCCCGTCCCAGTCTAGACGACTTCAACGACAAGACCGACAGACTCACATTCCAGCAAATTGATGCCGAAGAAGGCACATTTCAAGGCGGAAGTGCGAGCATCAAGCTGTTCGGTGTCACCGACGATGGCCACTCGGTGCTGCTACACGTCACAGACTTCAAGCATTACCTCTACGTTGCGGCACCACTCAATTTTGTACAAAAGGACTGCGAGCCGTTCAAGGCATATCTCGAGACCACGCTGGCACAACATCAACCCGCAATCTATTCGGTCCAGATGCTCATGCGGGAGAACATGTACGGCTTTCAAGGCAACCAGAAGAGCCCATACCTCAAGATTACCGTTACCGACCCCAAGTTCATCCCACGACTACGCACGAGCATCGAGCAAGGAAACGCAAATTATAAAGGCCTGTGGAAGTCAAGCGACAACAGCATCTTGACGTTCGATGCAATTCAGTTCGTCCTCCGCTTCATGATTGACACACACATTGCTGGCATGTCGTGGGTGTCCGTCGACCCACAGAAATACACCATGATTCCCGGCAGGGATCGACACTCTCACTGTCAAATCGAGGCCTACTGCCACTACAGAGACCTCATCGCACACCCGATCGATGGCGAATGGTCAAAGATGGCGCCTTTGAGAGTCCTCAGTTTCGACATCGAATGCGCTGGTCGCAAAGGTATCTTTCCAGAGGCCAACGTCGACCCTGTCATTCAGATTGCGAACGTCGTCACGAGATATGGTGAGGAAAAGCCATTCGTCAGGAATGTGTTCTGTCTGGACACGTGCAGTTCCATTGTGAACACACAATTGTTTGAGTTTGGCGGTGCAGATGCCGAGAGCAAGATGCTCATGGCATGGCGTGACTTTGTGGAAGAGGTCGACCCAGATGTCATCATTGGCTACAATATCGCAAACTTCGATTTCCCATATCTGCTTGACAGAGCAGCGCATCTGAAGGTGCAGAAATTCCCATACTGGACCAGGCTCAAGAACGTCAAATCGCAGGCGAAAGAGACGAATTTCTCGAGCAAACAGATGGGCAACAGGGACACCAAAGCCACCAACACCAACGGCCGTCTGCAGCTCGACCTTCTGCAGCTGGTCCAACGCGATCACCAACTGCGCAGCTACACCCTCAATTCCGTCTGCGCCCACTTCCTGAACGAGCAGAAGGAAGATGTTCACCACACGATGATCACGGAGTTGTTCAACGGCACACCAGAACAACGGCGTCGTCTCGCAGTCTACTGCTTGAAAGATGCGTATCTACCGCAGCGTTTAATGGACAAGCTCATGTGTTTGGTCAACTACACCGAGATGGCAAGAGTCACAGGTGTGCCTTTCAACTTCCTACTTTCACGCGGTCAACAGGTCAAGTTCTTGAGTCAGCTTTATCGCAAAGCTCTGACTGAACAGCTTGTCATTCCAAACCTCCGCTCCGAGGCTACCGACGATCAATACGAGGGTGCTACTGTCATTGAACCCACGCGAGGGTATTACGACGTCCCGATTGCGACTCTCGATTTCGCTTCGCTGTATCCCAGTATCATCCAGGCTCACAACCTCTGCTACACCACTTTACTCAACAAGAGCGCCGTGGAGAAGCTCAAGTTCGTCAAAGATGAGGACTACATCGTCACTCCTAATGGTGACATGTTCGCGACTGCAAAGGTCCGCAAGGGCCTTCTTACGGTCATTCTCGAAGAACTGTTGTCTGCGCGTAAGCGAGCGAAGAAGGAGCTTGCTGTGGAGACTGACACTTTCAGAAAAGCTGTGTTGAACGGTCGTCAACTTGCTCTGAAGATCAGTGCCAACTCGGTGTACGGTCTCACAGGAGCCACAGTTGGCAAGCTGCCGTGTTTGGCTGTCGCTTCAAGTACCACTGCGTACGGTCGTCAGATGATTGAGAAGACCAAGGCGGAGGTTGAGAAACGATACACAATCGCCAATGGCTACTCTCACGATGCGCAAGTCATCTACGGTGACACCGACTCCGTCATGGTGAAATTCGGACCCAACGATCTTGCCAAGTGCATGGAGATGGGCAACGAGGCAGCCATTCACGTCTCCGACCAGTTCGTCAAGCCGATCAAGCTGGAGTTCGAGAAGGTCTACTTCCCGTACCTGTTGATCAACAAGAAGCGTTATGCTGGCTTATACTGGACGCAAACCGACAAGTACGACAAGATGGACACCAAGGGTATCGAGACCGTCAGACGTGACAATTGCCGACTCGTGCAGACGGTCATTGAGACAAGCTTGAGAATGTTGCTGATCGACCGTGACGTACAAGGCGCACAAGAGTAAGTCATACCAAACCCATCCGTCACAACGTCGAATGAATGCTAACGGCCGAACAGTTACGTGAAGGATACCATCTCGGAGCTTCTGCAGAACAAAGTCGATCTATCAAACCTAGTCATCACCAAAGCACTTACCAAAGTCGACTACGCCGGCAAGCAGGCCCACGTCGAGCTCGCCGAGCGAATGAAGAAGCGCGACGCAGGCTCAGCGCCCGCTCTCGGAGACCGTGTCGCCTATGTCATGATCAAAGGCGCCGCCGGCAGCAAGGGCTACGAGAAGTCCGAGGACCCCATCTTCGTGCTCGAGAACAACCTGCCCATCGACTCGAAATACTACCTCGACAACCAGCTCGCCAAACCTCTCGGCCGCATCTTCGAACCCATCCTAGGCGAAAAGCAGGCCGCGTCGCTGCTCACCGGCGCCCACACCCGCTCCATCGCCGTTGCGGCTCCCACTATGGGCGGCCTGATGAAGTTCGCCAAGAAGACTGAGACCTGCCTAGGCTGCAAGAAGCCCTTGACCAGCGCGGAAGAAAAGCACGGCGCCGTGGGAGCTGAGTGCAGACCTCGCTTCGGAGAACTCTACACTCGCTCACTGAGCAAAGTCGCGGATGTCGAAGTTAAGTTCTCACGGCTTTGGACGCAGTGCCAGCGCTGCCAGGGCAGCATGCACAACGAGGTCATTTGCTCGAGTCGCGATTGCCCCATCTTCTACATGCGCATGAAGGCCAAGAAGGATGTCGAGGATGCTGGCAAGGAGCTCGATCGCTTTGACAAGGACTCGACGCTGTGGTGAGGGAGGATGCGCTCCCACTGCGGTATCCGATTTCCGGCCATCCGAGCCGGACCAGAGACTTGCGGCGATCGTACTCGGAGGCCGTGCGTGGGAATCGTACGTGGAGTTCTATACGCGGATGTCGATCAATCAAGGCGTTTGGGGGCAAGACTTGTTTCTTCTTTCCGGTCTTCCTTTCCTTCTTCTCCTGTGTTAGACGGGATGGCGGCAGGCGGGTAATGAGTAAAAAGAAAGGGTCATGGGAGGAGAGAGAGAGACAAGAGAGAGACAACGGGCAGAGACAGTGTAGGAGTTCAAGGCATAGGCGTTGGGCAGGGTTCGACGGCGCAGCCAGACAAGGCGGTGTATGAGTGCGTGTGCTGTTCTACCTACTAGTCGTATTATTATCTCGTCAACTTGTGTATTGTAACGCTCACGCTGCCCGACCCTCCCACCAGACTGCGCGGCGCAAAAAGGGCGCGGGACGAAGAAGAGGAGGAGGCGTTGCGGAACCGCCGTTTTGCTTGTTTGTTTATTTATTTGTCAATCTTCATCGAAGTGGAAGGGCAAGAGGTAAAAAGTCCCTACCAGTGCTGCCAACAGAGGGAAACTATAGAGCGCATTTACCTATGTATGTGCTTCTCGCTGGACCCTTAGGAGAGAGAGAGAGAGAGGCGGGCAGGTATGTAAGCACGGTAAGCTTCATCGTAGGTTAAGGTAGCAAAGAGGGGAGGGTTAAAGACATATCTCAGATGGCCGACGTTGTAAGTCTGGAAGACTTGCGAAGATCTGTAACGGGGACACGAAACACGAAACGCCTGCAATTTCCCTTTGTTGCGCGCGCGCGCGCTTGAGAGGGACGTTTTGCGTGCTTATCCGTATTCTCGAGCCGGTGACATAAGAGGCGGAGGATTACTTTTGCTTAGTCGGACAACCGTTCGGGTTCTTGCGGTTTCAATCGTCCCAGGACGGCACTGACGGGAGGTCTGTGAGGCCGGCGGCGGTGCGTCATGAGGATGGTAGAAGGAGGCAAGTTCGAGACACACGGGCTTCAATCCGGGACAGAGGGACGCGATTGTTTCACTTACAGCTGCCGCGATCGGGTTTTTGGGGCTCTTTCCCATTCCTTGACCGTTGGATGCGGCATGGAAAACCTGTCTGTGGGTGGTGGGATGGCGGGCGCGCGCACTTGTCGCGATATCCCGTGACTTGTGTGTTTCTTTTTTCGAGTCCAGGACTCGAGTCGTGACCGCCTGTGTTCGGTCAGTCTTCGCTCGTTCTGGTCTGCTTCTGGTCTGCGAACACAGACTCACAGAAGGCGTGCGCTCAGCACTGTCGAAGTGTCATGTCGATGTCAATGTCGTGACATCGGGCCAGCACGAACGAACGAATGCCCGAACGCTACGTTCTCTCTTCGTTGCCTGAGTCGCTGGCGTGGAAGGTTTTGTGAAACCCATCTTCGATCTCTCTACGGTTACTACTTGACACCTTCTTCTTACCTTCTTCGCTGCTACTACTGCTGCCCGACACAGAGGTGTTTCATGATTCAAGTGGCCTGCTGATGATTTTCCGCCTTACGTATATTATTCACCGCTGTCTATCGGACTTTCGCAAGCCCGTTCGTTCGTTTCATCCAAAGAAGCATGTAGGAGGTAGGGCTCCCGCCTTGCCTTCCCGCTGGTTTGGCAGACGGGAGATCTACGATCCGTGTTGTTTGTTTTGTGTATGTGCGTTGTTGTACATGTAAGCTGGTATGTGTACAGTATACAACGGCGTATAGGAGCTGGAGGAGGTGCACAGAGGAAGAGGGGCAGAGCTCTCGGGAGAAGTGGCGGCGAGAACGGAACGGGCTGTGGCAGCGCGAGCTTCATGGCATTTTGGCTCTGCGGCCCCCTGCTTTGCTTGCCGATGGGTCACGGTTATACTGCCGGACCGCGGTACGGTCGGATTGGCCTAAGGTGGAAGGTCGCTTCTCTGTGTTTACGCGGTGGATGGATCAGTAATATTTAGTTTTTGTGAGCTGTATCTTGCTTGTTGGTGCTTATAATAGAGTGGGTACTGTACAGTAGTGCTGCAGGAACGAGAGCCTGTCCATGAAGCTTTCACCAATGAGACTTCCCCTAACGAATGCTACTGCAATGGAGCACAACATCATGCCATCAGGATAGCAAAATCGCATGGCTGAATGCAACATGGAATTCTATCCAGCCGACAGGTTAACAGACACCACTATTCTTTGCTCTTGCATGATGAAAGAGCTTGTGCGCAGGTGTGGCGCGCGGGATAGAGGAGAAGAACGGGGTTGACGTTTATATGCCATCCGCCCTGGCTATAGTAAGATCTGTACCGGCTCGAGTCTGTGTACTACAGTATAGGAGGCAAAATGTCTTGAGAGATCGGGAATCGGATCAGGCACGAAACAGAGACTCGTATACACTCCCGCTCAGCTTCCCCGCCTGCTACTGCATATCGATTGCATGTTGGTGGCTTTCAGGTACATGCTTTTTGCTGTAGGTCGGCGGTGTGTAAGCGCCGTCGGGCGAGATCCATGTGAGCCATGCCGGCCATGCCGCGATGCCGCCCGCACAAAGGCACTTATTCTCCGATGTCACTCGTCACTCGTGGCCGCACCGCTCGACTTGGCGATGCATGATGCGCGTAGCCGCTGCAAGAGGCACAGGGAACAGTTCGTTGGATGATACACGCCAGGACAGCTTGGGTAGGAGGCACGGCAGCATGCTTCGACTGTCGTCTCGACCGTGTCCACTCGGAAGGCGCTGTTTCTGCTTTCTTTCGTGGCAGTCTGTCCGAGTCTGAGAGTGGAGTGGAGCCCGCCCGGCGTGTGCCACGACAGCCACGCAGACACATGGACACCGCACTTCGCGCCAAGCACGAGAAGCACAGGGCTGGCTGGACAAGGCAGGCGGCGATCTTCGTGGTCTGCGTGTGTAGGTATGTGCGTTGAGAGGCGAGCGAGCGAGCGTACGTGCGCGCGAGCAAGAGAGGCACGGTACTTGACGGTCAGGCTTGTATAGAGCGGTAGTAAGTACGTGTAACAGCGTTGGCGGTGTCGCAGTTGCTACAACGGCTTCTCCCTACTACAACCACCGATTGCGATAGAGGGATAGAGGCGGGATGTACTGGAGTAGTGTGTATAGTGGTTGGTAGAGTAAGAATACGAGGTGATGCAGTGGTAGAGAATAGCCGGGATGTACCTACATGATAGCAGCAAAAACAACAACAACACCGCCGATCTGTTTGTTTACAATGGCAGTATCGGCATGATAGCAGTAGTGATCATCCACGGCACTGCAAAGCTGCTGATGACACTATCACGACGACTACGACTAACTCTGCTGCTATATCCGTCAGGAGGCGAGTCAAGATTTCAAGCACAGAAGCACCACAAAGCTGAAGACTCCGGCCCACCCGCACGCCCACGAAAGTTTGAAGTAGCGCAGGTACCAGCGCGCGTTTCGGCCAATCGCTACAGACGGCGCTAACCAGCGTGTCTCATCGCTCTTGCAGCCAGGGGAAATTGCGAGCCTGCCCTCTCCTCCACCACCCACTCAAGACCAGTCTCGACTACTACTATAGTACTATACCTCGCTCATTTCCTGACCTCACTTGCAACTCGTCATCCAACACGAGCACCATCACTCTCTCTGGTGCCGACGCGAACTCCTCTTCTCTTCTACATTCATTCATTCATTGTTCCAATCGGGCCAGCCGTCACTCCTTTCCGGCACCCTTCCATTCATTGCCCACCGCCCTTCTATTCTTTGTCCTCGGACGCTTCGACACACTCCCAACGCGTCGACTATTTTCGATCTACGCCTGCTCCCGGACAGCAGCTTTACATATCCACCTTATTCACCTTAACCCAACTCCGCCTGGTCGCCGGACGCCTGTACTCGACAACACGGCTTTCATCCCTCCCAATCAGCCTTCTTCACCGCCGAGCTCCGGTCCCAACTACCGCCGCACTGCGCATTCTTACGACAACCTCGATCGTCGCGTCCAATAATTGCAACACTCTCACCGGCCATCGACACGATAATTCACGAAGCTCGAACCAACTAGCACCACACATCACCCACCATGGCGGACGTCATGCAGGCACCTCAGATGCCGCAACCCCAACAAGATGATCAGTCGAGCATGCCTCCACCATCTTCAACTCCCACTTCAGCCAGTGCAGCAGCCGCCGCCGCTGCCAGGAGACCCCCCCGCAAGAGCACTCTCACGCAGCAGCAAAAGAACCAGAAGCGTCAACGCGCGACTCAGGACCAGCTTATCACACTCGAGGTGGAATTCAACAAGAACCCTACCCCGACTGCGTTGGTCCGCGAGCGCATTGCCTCAGACATCAGCATGACTGAGCGTTCTGTACAGATTTGGTTCCAAAACAGGTGCGTCTCGAGCTTCCTACATGTATCAACATCGACCAACTTGCTAACCAATCCCACAGACGCGCAAAGATCAAGAACATTGCCAAGCGAAGCATCGAGAGCGGTGAAGACTGCGACAGCATTCCCGAGTCGATGAGGCAATACCTGGCCATGCACGCTTACGGCCCTAGGCCTGCCGGCGCCATGTCTGGACAAGGCTTCCCGTACAACGGTGGATTGATGCTCAACACTGACACCACATCTGGCAAGACCGTCATCCAGCACTTCCACTGTCGCTCCCTGTCTGTCGGCACCTGGCGTCGCGTTGGCCAGAGCACAATGGATCTGGTCATTTTCTACTCGCCCGAAAAGGCGTGCATTACGTACTACATCCACAATGACGCGGCTGGCTACAAGATCGAGTACCCTTTTGCATGGATCAAGAACATCTCCCTCGAGCAGGGCGATGTGCAGTCCGCTGCTGAAGGTGCATCACAGAGATCTGGCGGCCTCGTCGTCGAGCTCACCAGGCCACCCAAGTTCTACATGGACAGCTCCGGAAGCGGTGGCTTCTACGAGTGTGGCGATTTCACAGAGGACCAGCAGGCGAGCCGCATCTTTGTGCACCACCTTGGTGGACCCTCAAAGGTCCTGAGCGGACAGCTCGCGAAGCTCGTGTCTCTGGAGTCATACCAAAACAGACATCACGTCTTCGACCCCACACCATACGGCATCGCATCCGCGCCTGTATCGCCCATCGTGCACCGCCCTGCCAGCCAGCCCAACCACATGGTTCACCCTCACCACCAGATGAACCACCTCTTCGCTCCCGACCACAACGCCGGCCTGATGGGCCCTCCCGCGCCCAGAGGACACAAGCGTCAAAGGAGCCGTTCCGTGCCTGCCGCCATTGACTTCACGAACTTCCGCAACCAGCCCATGCCGTCTTTCCTCATCCAACACGAGAGTCAGCCCACTTCTGCGCCCCAAGAGCCAGCTCTCTTCGCGCCGCAACCGCAATACTCACACCAACCCAACTTTGCACCCGGTCCGGCACCTGGCTTGAGCATTGACACCTCTGCGTCTTACAACATGGACTACCGCTTCAACGGTCCCATGTCTGCGACTACCCTGAACTCCCCCAGTGACTTTGGCACCCCTGCCTACTTTGCAGGTGGACCGAACGACGGAGCCCACCACTCTCAGGTCAGCACACCGTACAATAACGGATTCCTCGCTGTTGACCAAGCGGCCATGATTGGCACAAGCAACACTCCCTTGTCAATGGCCAGTGGCAGTGATCCTGTGATTGCCGACCACTCACCTCCTCTCAATGGCCTTGGCCGAAGTCAGAGCGCGGACATCTTCGGCACCCCGGGCGACAGCTCGCAATTTGGTGACGACTCGCTCTACCTTTCGGAGTCATTCAACAAGCAAATGGCACTTCCTTTCAGGAACCCTATGCAAGACGATTTCAACTCGCCTATGGCGGATACTCAGTTCAGTTTCGACATTCCCCAGAGCGCCGAGAGCCAAATGAGCCTGCCCTACCGCGCACAGGATGGCACACTCAACTTCCAGAGCCCGCCTCATCAGACACCTGACCACATGTCTTTCCAGTCGCCCACACCTGGCGGAAACCTGCACCAAGATAGCGGCATTGCCTTCTCTACACCCTCGCACGCGCCGCACGATCAGCAGTACAACTTCAACAGCCCCAAAGACAGCGGCATGGTCTACCATGACCACAAGATGTATCAGAGCCCGGCTCCGATGCAACAGCTTCCCGACGATCAGAACATGTACCAACAAAGCCCGCTCGGTCAAAGTACGCCTGGCCAGGCGTCTGACATCGACATGCAGAACATGGGCCTGTACATCGACCCCAACAATCTCAGCCAATCTCAGCATTAGAGACGCAGTCGACCTGATCTCGATATACATTACGCAGACAAGCAACTGTGAATGAGATGTTCACGTCGCCACTGTCTTTTCACGCAGCCACAGAACGGTCTTTCATCATTTTCTTTTTGTCAATGAGCCTCCACACGTGAGAGCCAATCTCTACTTTCGCACTTTTCGCCGTTTGCTTTTTGTTTTTGACAAGCGAAGCAACAACATGCGCGCACAATATGTTTGACCACATAATACTAGTGCTTATTTTCTCGAACGACTCGCCTTCGAGGCGTTCACGAGACTACGCCGCAGAGCGAGCGACTGGACTGAACAGGTGCAAGCCGAGCATTGGATTCGATGCCGACAGGCCTGTTCACCATGCGAGGGAGGAAAATTTCGAGGGAGGCATACATCTGTCTCCCTAGCATACGACCATCTATCTTGCGAATACCAAGGGACCGTCATGAACTCCCCCCATTTCGCGCTCTGGGAGTTCTTTCTTTCTTCACATCATTTTTGCTCATTCGGGAAAGGAGTGGGGGGTTTCTTCGATACCCTGTTTATTTGTTCTGGTTTTGCTTTTGCAGCCCTTTTTTCCGCCCTTTAGCTTGTCGTTTTCCTTTCCTTTCCTTTCCTTTTATAGGTTCACAACTCAGATACCTGGATACCTGATCGTCAGTCGAGAGGTAACAAAAGATAGATTCTTAACCTTCCGATACATTGCTTCTTCATTCTCACTCTCCGTCTGTCTATGACTGTTGTGTTTGATTGTATCTGACATCCTTCGAGATGAGGTAGTCGGAGTGTTCAGACTCCCGTGACTACTACACAGTATTTGGGATCGATCTCTACCGTAAGTACATATGCTATGCATTCAGGCATGAGGGATTAGAATCGATACGGGTACATGTAGATGGCAGGTGCTTGCATAAGTAAGTGATGTGCGCGAGAGCTTGGTGACGCAGTGCTGCCTGCGAGCCTGGACCCCGCGTCTTTGGCCGGCCGTTCACTTTACATGAGCTCTACACAACATACACCAAACACTCACGATCACCAACAACCATCCACTTCCAAGATGGATGCTCTCAAATCATGGGGTATGCCCAATATTCCATCAATGCCGCATACAAGTAACTGACAGGCGCAACAGAGGTCGAAAACGCCATCAAGCTCACCGACCCTCACCGCGACGCCCTCTACGCATACAACCCAGAAGCACAGAAGAAGGTCAATGAAGCCAGAGCATGGCGAACTGATCCGCAACACTTCAAATATGTCCGCATCTCAGCCGTTGCGCTCATCAAGATGGTCATGCATGCACGTTCCGGTGGTAACCTCGAAATCATGGGCCTGATGCTGGGATACGTTCAGCACGAGACGTTTATCGTCACCGATGCGCTGCGTCTGCCGGTCGAGGGCACGGAGACAAGAGTCAATGCACAGTCAGAGGCGGACGAGTACATGGTGAAGTTCCTGGAACAATCGCGAGAGGCGGGTCAACTGGAGAACGCCGTCGGATGGTATCACAGCCATCCTGGATACGGTTGCTGGCTATCGGGCATCGACGTCGGAACACAGGCTACGCAGCAGATGTGGCAGGATCCTTTCCTTGCCGTCGTCATTGACCCGGACCGCACCATCAGCGCAGGCAAGGTCGAGATTGGCGCATTCAGGACATACCCCGAAGGCTACAAGCCTGCAGGTCAGGAGTCTGCAGCCGAAGGCATGGCATCGGTCCCGCTTGCGAAGGCTCAGGACTTTGGCGCACACGCAAACCGCTACTACTCCCTCGAAGTCTCGCACTACAAGTCAACGCTCGACAGCAAGCTCCTCGAAGCTCTCTGGAACAAGTACTGGGTCCAGACGCTCTCTGCGTCTCCTCTTTTCACCAACCGCGAGTATGGTACCCGCCAGATCGAAGACTTGGCAGGCAAGATCAAGCAGGTGCAGGATACGCAGAAGCACAGGTCAGGCATGGGCCCATTGTTGCCGAAGAAAAAGGGAGGCGACGAGGCCATGGCGAAGGTCGTGACGACTGCAGAGAAGATCGCCAACGAGGAGAAAACTGGCATGATGGCAGCCATGGTAAAGGAGAAGCTCTTCGGAGGTGCGGCCATCATCGACGAGACAGCCCACGCCCTTGAGGCGGCTGGGCAGCAGCAGCAAGACGCGCACATGTCGGATGCGAAGGCTGCTTGAAGCAGGCTGCGACCTTGATCACCTGCTTGTATACCTCTCTCGGGTTTCACGAACATTATGAGCGTCTTTTTTCTCAGCATGGGTGGCGTTTTGGGCGCGAGGTCGACAGCGGTATTGACGCGCTTCAGGAGCAGCAGCAGACAGTGCGTCGACGCTGTTTCCTCTGGCACGACGGATACAATAGACTCTAGCAATAGCAATGATACCCGATACTCGTTGACAATGTTGCCATCGCCTTTCTCAGTGTCTAATGGTTGAATATGACGGCACAATATTCCCCCGCGTGTGGAGCACAAGTCCACCCTCCACCTTACAACTTACCAAAGTGCACTGTTTCTGTACATCCGCGACGTCCCGATTTGTACGACACGCGACTCTAAATAATTACATTTCCTTTACTGGAACCTACTATACCGCTAGTCCTGGTCCAACCTATACATTTCCCAGGAGACATCACTAGGACCGCCCCTGTCACAGTACCGTGATTCTCGCGACCACAAACGAGCGACTTGCATGCGACTTCCTCTGCCACCACACTTCCTCATGTACTGGTGATCGCAGTACACTATACGCAAGGATATGCTACTACGCTCGAGACACGTTCACAACCACCTCTCGGGCCATTGCGCCTACAGCTAATGGCGCCATCGCCATCGCCATGCCTGTACCGACCGCCTCATTCCTCGTCGGGCTTATTGTCCTAGGCTACCTATTCACATTCATTGTCTTTGCGATCCTCCGAGTCCTCACCGGCATATCCATACAGCGCGTGGGATACTCTGGCTTCCGGCGAATCGCATTCTCCCCGCGCCATGGCATCAAAATCACGATCAGAGGAGTCGGCCTTTCACCACATAGGCCCACATTCGCACTCCCGACATGGTGCAGCTTGGTGATTACGGAGCTGTGTATTACAGTCGATATCAAGGCGCTCGAAGACGGGAAAAAGGCGCGGAGTGAAGGGTTCAAACACACGAATGGGTCTGCCGGGAAGAAAAGCAATGGCTCCGTGGACGGACCTGCAGACGTGGACAGGAACGACGAGGGCCATGGGAAGCTGTGGAGAGATCTCACGGAGATTAAAGAGAAGATCAAGAGGCTGCATGGCAAGATCCACTGGCTCAGGCTGATCGATCTGATCGCGGACGCTGCGGAAGTGAATATTGTTGGGGTTGGAAGCCTGCGCATCGAGCGCGCGACGCTCTCTGTGGATACTCGCAGCCAGACGGTCGATCGGAGCCGGCTCTTCCAGCACCACCAGAGTAAACCTGAATCGCAGCGCCCAGCCGAGTGGAAGTCGATTGTTCGGAGTGTTTTGTTCACGCCCGAGGGGAGAGAATCGTCGGAAGTACTGGACTATTTCGCGCTCAACATTCATGGCCTTTTGCACCGCGAGCTACAGGGTCTCAGAGACGCCTCAATCACTTTCAAACTTGGCCGCCTCAATGTGCCGTATGACGATATTGAGCATGCGAAGAAGAGCGCCGATTTGATACGGGGCAGGTACGCACAGCCTCATGAAGCGAACTCGAAAGACGTTTCGCTGTCAGATGCGCTCGACGAAATGGAGCAACCTGGCAGTCGAGAGGAACGCATTGTGCAGACCGTCTCCGACTCCAGGGCTTTCATCTCGTCCATTCTACGTGGTATCCATGAAGTTCAGGTTGCTGTGGGCTTCCTCGGGTTCTCGAAAAAACTCTCTGTCAAAGCGGACTCTGGCGCGAGTGTTTACTTCAACTTGGCAATGAAAGAAGTCGGCATGGACATCCTACGCTTGGACTCGAAGACTCCTGCGCACCGCATGTATTTCTCGCGCGAGGACGTCGCCCATCAAGGTCTGTTGACCGCTATTTCTATTGCTGCAGGCATCGATGATGGACACGAACGTCCTGAGCGGATGGTGTACGTTCCTATGATCACAGCAACCGTGAAGACGACCCTCCCGGCGAGAACGCTTCATTACTCCAAGAATGACAGTGCAGGCGAACGGAACTCAAATCTGTTGTACGCCAACTTTGTGTGCACTTCGCCTTCCATCGATCTGGATCCTAAACATTTGCCGCTTGTTCTACAGATGGCCAACAAGCAGAAGTCTGCCACTTCGAACCAGCCTCGGAAGTCTAACAGCCACCGCATAATCTCGCAGCTCTTGCCAAAGGCGAGTGTGAAGCTCTCGATCCAAGAACCCGTTATTCGAGTTTCGCTACCACCAATGGACAAGCAAGCTGCTCCTGAAGACTACGACCTGCTGATTTCCTCTGTGTCTTCGATGTCGTTAGAAGTAGAATCGTCTCATTCTTCAGACGACCAGTTGCACTACAGCTTGGCGTCAAGTTACCGTCACACCTCACATCAGCTATACTACCAGACCGCGGCATCAGAACGCCATGACTTGATGCACAGCGATACAGTCGAATTCAAGGTCGATATGAACGCCATACCCGGTGCTACTGTTACGGCGTTTGGTCGCTTCCAGACTCTCACGATCTACCTTGTGAGACCGGACATCTGCGAAGGCGTGCGGCAGATCGTCAAACAACTACGAAACAACGTGTTGAAGTCGCACAAAGGCGAAGAAAAGCCACAAGCCAGCTTCCTGCGGGGACTTCCGCCATGGCTGCAGCAGTTCCGCCTCGAAGGGCATGAATTTGGGTTGCAGTTGGCCGGAGTTGACGACAAGGTATCGGAAGATACTCGTGGCTTCGCTCTCGAGCTGGAAACGTGGACAGTCGATTATAAAGCCAATCGCGACGATGCGCCACATATTGACCACCGCCGGAGATCGAGCAGTCGCGCGTCCATGAGTCTTGACAAGCCTCCTCAATCCTCAGCAGGGACCGCCTCGCCTCGTAAGAAGAAGCAGAATGCGACCGACGGGCGGCGCTTGACTGTACATGTGCAGAACCTGGATGGTCTGATCATCGACTCCATCGAAGGCTCGCAGCCGGATCCGTTCATGTCGCTCCCACGCTTCGAGGCAGCGTTCTCCACATCTACTGATGCACACGGTCCGATCTTCCACATCAACTCGCACGCCAAGAGCTTGCTACTTCACTATTCATTGTATAATCACTTCGCGATCGGAATGGCGTTTATGGTTGTCAAAAGGACGTTCCTCGACCATGGAGGGCAACGGGCGAAGGCACCTACTCAAAGACCACCCATGCCAGAAAAGCGTTCCAGCCTGCAAGTACCTGGATCCTACACAAGCGCCGACGAGGTGGCAAAGCGTGAAATTACTACGATCGACTTCAAGGCTTCGCTCATCCAAATCAAAGCTACTTTGCCCGCCGATCCTCCCATGATGCTCCAGATCTTCGGGCTCGAAGCAGGTCAGCATCGGTGGGCAAGTGCGTTCTTCAGGAACAAACTCACTCGACTTTATGTTCGTGCTCCCAGTACGAAGTCTGCGTGGAGCAGAATCGTCAGCATCAAAGCGCCCAGGCTGGATTTGCGAGACATCAAGCGCAAACAAGGCAGCAAGGTGATTACTGAGAAGTCGGTGGATCTGGCCACTGATTCCATTCGCATCGGAGTTCCTCACCAATTGTTGGTGCACAGCATCTTCGACAATGTGACGAATATCATCAAGACGAGTAAACAGCTGCAGCATCACTTTGCTACAGGCACTATGGACGATATCTTGACCAAAGAGCCCGAGGGTCCCAAGAACGTGCCTCGTGTATCGCTCCGCACTCAGCTATTCGTCTTTGAAGTCGAGGATAGCAGTTTCGAGTGGAAGCTTGGTGCAATCTACCGCGCTGGCCTGCTGGAACAAAAGCAGAGACTTGCTCGAGACGAGCTCTTCGAAGCAAAGGCGAAGAAGATCAGACGCGGCGCTCGCAACGAATCCCGCCGCGCGAGATCCACCCATCCTGCAAGTCGGTCTCGATCGACCACAAGGATCGACGAGACGACCAAAAGGAGCAGAAGCGAACATCCTACACCAGAACTTGGGGAGCAGCGGACGGGTCGCCGCAGGATGCGCTACGACACCGAAGGAAAATGTGGCATCAGCGATACTTCTGCGCTGACGATCGAGCAAGCGCAAGATCGACTTCACCGACTGAATGCCGACACCTGGAAGGCTCGCATCGACAGAGTCTTGAATTTCCAGAAGCGCACGATGAAGGATCTCCGCGCGCAGTTCTGGGGCATTGACGAGATTCCGGACGACGTCGAACAGCACGAGCCTATCATCGCTCTGACACAACGGCCTGCCCTTCTTGCCATCCACATGAGCAACCTCGCCATCACGATTGACAAGCCGTCGTTCCCCGTCGAGGAGTGTCCTAAATTCCTGCATGAAATCGGCAAAGGCATGCCCTACGATATGCAGTACGGTCTTCTTGTGCCCATGAACCTTCACGTCACGACTGGTGAAGCCAAATGCCAGCTTCGAGACTATCCTCTGCCACTCCTCCACGTGCCCGCCCTAGCGAATGGACAGTCTCCTCGCTTGCCGTCGTTGTCCTTGAGGACTGACTTTGTCATTGCCGAGGAGTTCCGCGATCTAGAATCGCAGAAGGAAGTGACCATTGTCGTGGTTCCCAAGGAGAAGATGGGTCACGGGCGAGACGAAAACTTCTCCTTCAACGTCCGTCGGACCATCTCTCCTGTCAAGACTTACTCCGACATGAAGTTCGAAATCCACACTAGCCTGCCCACAAAGATTACGTGGGGCACATCGTTTCAACCTGCCATCCAAGATGCTATGCAGTGTATTGAGGGCTTCACCAAACCTCCCATCGACACGTCTGATAGAGTCGGATTTTGGGACAAGATTCGTCTCAGCTTCCATTCCCGCATCAATGTGGCTTGGAAGGGCGATGGTGACTTTCATCTTATCCTCAAGGGTTCTCGCGATCCGTACGTGGTCACAGGCGACGGTGCCGGCTTGGTAATGGTCTGGCGGAACGACGTTCGCTGGAACATAGCACAGCACGAGGACCCTCGCCAGTTCATGACTGTTGACAGTGGCGATTACCTGCTGGCCGTGCCGGACTTTAACAAGTACGCCAGGTATGCCACTGAGCACGATCTGGGCGATGACAGCTCTTCCGGTTCGAGCAGCGTCCACAAGCGTGACGCCATCTTCAAGAAGGTGATCATGAAGCTGTCCGGTCAGGTCCGATGGATGGCCGGATTGATGTTTGAGAGGGACCTTCCGAACGGCTCGCGCTCCTTTGACTTCAAACCACACTACGATGTCGTACTCAAGCACCCCGACTTCGCCAAAGCACCACCTGGAGGCGAATACGACGCTTTCCGCGACTTCCGCAGCCACCACATCCACATGTCAATTGCGATCGCTGCTCCGCATAGCAGGGACTGGTCTGTCTCGAATCTCAAGCCGTCGAAGAATTACAACTCTCTGCACCTTACTCCTAGGTTCTTCTCGCACTTTTTCAGCTGGTGGTCCATGTTCTCTGGCGTCATGTCGCTGCCGGTGAGGCAAGGTCCTCTGTGGGGTATGACGCAGAAGAAGAGCAAGAAGTTTGGTCGGCATATTGCCACCATCAAGTACAACCTGCTCTTGTCGCCTCTCTTCGTCAGCCATATATACAAGCACAAAGATGCTGAGGAGTATGCGGATGACGGTACTGTTTCTGCCACGGGGTTGAAGATGAAGCTGGACAGCTTCATGCTAGACTTGCACCAGCGGAGGGAGTTCTTCGATATCAAAGGCCACGACGATGCGGCTGCGAAGCGGTCCAGTGGCATGCGCATCAACCAGACCCAGGTCGACTTCATCGCTGCGGACTTGCGCGCGATTTCCGCTAGCATAACAGGCACAAGTGCCAAGGAGATGGAGAAGGCTACAGACGAGACGCTGGCTGGCTTCCAAGGCCATCCGCCTCAGGTCAATCTGTCCAAATTCACCATTCCTGACAACGACTTTACGTGGATTGATATGGACGATTTCGTCGAGCTTGACTGGATCCTGCCTGCCGAATCCGACCCTGAGACGAAGATCTTGCCGCTTGGGTACGCCCCGAGGTTTACTTACTTCCGACAGACTGATCATGGAGACTCCATCTCAGGAGACACTACTAGGTCTAGTCCCTTTGGCGATGAGCCCACGCATTACTGCGTCATTTCTGGAAAGAACGATCCTCGTCGCGTGCAAGCCGAGCTGATCGGTAATCGGTTGCAGGCACTGAAGGCCCAACGAGAAAGCAACGTGAAAGCCGAGAATGACCAAGAACTTAAAATGGTCAAGTCTCTTGAGAGCGATGTCCACGCGGCAGAGGCGAAGATGGAAGCCATCCGCCTTCACGGCGAACAGCTTCTCAAGAAGGAACACTTCTTACGTCAAATGCTTGAGACTCTTATTGACCGACTCGAACACGATGACCCTGCTGCTGTTCCTGAGCTTGAAACCGCGGATGAGTTCTATGAAGCTTACGAAAGCACACCCACCCCAATGGCCGCTCCTGACAAGGCTCATCTGGACTCTGCGCCCTTGGCAGACTATACGAGCGACTTCAATAACCGCTTCATTGTGCACAACCCTCAGATCAAGTGGAACAATTCTTTGCGGAATATCATCTTGCGCTACATTCACCAGAACAGTCAGCGGCGAGGATTTGTTTACTACATGTCCCAGCGCGCCGTCAAGTTCATTGTCGACATTCTGGAGGAGCAGAAGAAGAAGGATACTACTTCGAGTCCGAACAGAGAAAAGTCATGGACCGCCTCGCAAGGTCCAGGATCACCGGATGTTGACGACGATGTGACTGTTCAAGATCGTATTGAGCAGCTGTTGCGTGACGGCCGCGACTACGTCAACGCAGACGACCCCAATACTGATGAAGACAAGGATAAGGCGGGCGGCAATGGTCCGACCGATGAGATCTCACACGAGTTCACTCCACTGAATACCTACCACTTCCGCCTGATTGCGCCTCAAATCCAGTTGCATAGCGAGAAGAACCCCAAGTCCGCGGTGCTCGTGACTGCCAAGGGCATGCAGCTGAAGGTGGTGCAGATCATGGACAAAGACCGAGTCAACGACGAGGTCAGCGGCCTGGTGCAACGCCGATTCACGGCTGCCATGGACAGTCTGCAGATGTTCGTGACCAGCACCAAGACCTTCTCCACGGAGTACTTGCGCATGTATTCCGGCAATCGATACGGTGTCAAGGCCGGCACCTGCTGGCCTCCGTGGGTCCCGCTCGAGATCATGTTCGAGTTCGAAGACAATCCTTACGGCTTTAACAGAGTCGTGCATCGGACTTCGGCGAGTCTGCGTTACGACAAGTACAATACGCTGCGTCTCAAGTACAACGATGATGTCTCTGGAGGTGACTCCAGGGCTGCCAAGAATGACGATGAGACTGAGAATCGCATGGATCATGTCTGGCTTGAGTTCCCTCAGTTCCGCGCCATTTGCGATTCTACGCAGTACTTTGCGCTTTACATCATCGTCATGGACCTCTTGCTCTATAGCGAGCCACTTGAAAAGACTCGTAGCGAGCGCCTAGAGAAGATCATGCTTGCATCTGACTTTAGCGATTTGACCGGTGCTCCGGAAATGGTTCAAATGTTGCAAGGACGCATCCGACAGCTGGAAGAGATCAAGCTCCAGTTTCAGGTTCAGGAGAAATACCTCGACCGGCAAGGGTGGAAAGACCGGATCACCATGGACCAGGATCTGGCGAGCTGCGAGGACGAGTTGTTCTTCATGATGAAAGCCATCACTACCGCTCAACAGCGTCTGGAAGACCGACGCGACCAGGAGAATGCCGCGGGTTTGCTGCATCTCAACATGTCCGCGAAAGAGATTGCTTGGCACCTTATTAGAGATAAGGGCGAGTCTCTGGTGGAGCTTCAGCTCAAGAATGCCTCATTCGACAGGACTGACAACAACGATGGCTCGAATTACAATTGCATGCAGATCGGCCGCATCAATGGGTTGAATCTGCTTCCCGATGCTATCTATCCTGAGATCATCGGGCCTTACATTGATCCCGTCAGGGGCTTCCACGAACCTGGCAGCGCCAACATGCTCCGTATCCAGTGGCTCATGCTCGACGCCATTGCTGGTATTCCGGTTGTCGATTACTTCGAAGTCGATCTTGTGCCCTTGAAAATGCAGCTGGAACGAGATATTGCCAAGAAGCTCTTCGAGTACATCTTCCCTGGCGAAGGTGGCAATGCTTTCGACGGGACTGGATTCTCTCCTTTCCTTGTCAGGAACATGCTCCCACCTCAGGAGGAAGACGACGATGCGATGTCAGAAGTTGCCACTCCAGATATTCCAGCAGATCCGAATCACGAAACGCAGACCGCCAACAGCGAGGGGACCGGCGCTGGCTCTCTTGAACGCAGGCTTGTGCCGACTCTTTACTTGCCCAAGCAGAAGAAAGCCAAGGTTGAGAAAGATCCTCGAGGTCTGGGGATCTCCAGCAGCTCGCACCACAACCTCCACGGCTTTGGCCTGTTCCAGCACTCCGACAAGAACCGCCATCAGCTTCAGCGATCGGCAGCTTCAAAAGCAGCCCTCTCGAACGCCAATCTCTCGCCGGCCATGATCCGATCTCCTAGTCAGCGGTCGGTCAACACCATGCGCAGTGAAGCTCAGAGTGTCGAAACGGAAAAGACCAAGCGTTTCGCCAGCTCGCGCCATTCCGGCGAATCGAAGCGAAAGGCCGAAAAGCGAGGCGACGACTTGACAGAAATGATGAACCGCGCATCGAATTACATGACCCTAGCCTTTGTCAAAATCCCCAGCATGGTCTTGTGTCTCAGTTACAAAGGCAAAGGCCACCGCAATATTGAAGACGTCCATAACCTTGTCTTCCGCATGCCGACGCTGGAGTACCGCAACAAGACCTGGTCGAACCTCGACCTCGCCCTGCAGCTCAAGAAAGACGTCATCAAAGCCCTCATCTCACACGCTGGCGCTATTGTTGGTAACAAGTTCAGCAATCATAAGCCCAGCAGACAGCAGATCTCTCGCCTCCGCGAAATTGCCAACATGAGCACTCTCCTGAAAGACAGCAGCTCCGCACACCTCTCCTCGGGCTCCGCCAGCACTCGCGAGTCTGAGCTTGATTACCCGAACGGCAGACCCTCAACAGCTTCCGCTCGCCCCAGCACTCTGAGCCGCAGCGTCTCGTTCAACTCCACGCCCTCAATCTCCGGCGAAGAAGCGTCCGACAGGGCTGCAGACAAGAGACCCGCCACGAGCGGTGCCAGCCCGGAAGAAATCGCGGAAAACGCCGATGCCTCTCCGCAGCAGCAGCAGCGCCATCTGGAACCTCAGGATGCTTCTTCTTCGCACCGTTCGCGCACCACTTCTCTCTCAAGACGTTTGACGGGCGGTTTCGCCAATCAGCGCGCTTCTAGGCGGGGTTCGAATGGGACTTCGGCTTCTGCTTCCAAGGATGGCAAGGATGGGGACGATACTGCGGAGGAGAACAGTCGGAAGAGTAAATTGTTGCTTGGAGGGCAGAAGTTGTTGAGGTCTTTGAGGGACTGATCGGGAGGGGAAATGTGTGTTCTTCTATTTTTCTTCTTGTTTTTGCACAATACCCCATTCGGTTATAGAAACGAGCGAATCAGATGGTTGGAGTTCGATTGAGGGAGTCTTGAGACTGTTCAATGCCTCCTTGCCTAGTAACGAGCATAGTTGTTGTACATACTTTTTATTCTTATTTATTGACACCTTTTCCCACACAGCCCGCCGACCTCGACCAAACCGGTCCATGAGATCACTGTTGCTGCATCAGCTCACTGGTCTAACCTTGCAGGGATCGTGTGCGTCTGCTGCTGCAGGCTGCGCCCCGCTACGAGGCTGAGTGGACTAAGCCTTGCTATAAGTACACGCCCGTACGACTTTGACCGAACTAGGATGCCTGCTCATCCTTGCGACCTCCTTGTGTGTAGAGGTCACGTCGGCTTCACGCATCAACACTGCACCCTTCTACACGACATACTGCCGAGGAGCGTCTGGGCAAAGAGGACAAGACTCCGGCGAGGCGACAACCGTCACGAACAGATCGTTCCCGCAGTTCCAGGACGAACGCTGCACGCACTTTACATACCCAGCGTGAACGGCCAGTCCTGGCACAAGGTCCGCCGTTTGGTCACAATAGACGATAGAGGTCAAAACAAACTGGAGTAACATAAGTGATCACTCTCTTGAATGTCTCTTTGCTACGCTCCACCCTGTCGACAATAAGGCTCAAACTGACACGGATGTAGACACACATGTAGATCTCGAAGACCCAATCAAACACCTACGGCTCGCTTCCAACGCACCTTTCAACGCTCTGCATAGACAGCACATGCCTAGCTGCTTACCTGGGACCCGGAGCGAGATTCTCGATCGAATATACAAGTGGGTAGATGGAGAAGATACGAATTCCATGCTGTGGTTGACAGGGGGTCCGGGTGTCGGGAAAACAACTATCGCACTACATGTCGCACGCCATTACCATATCAAGGGACTTCTCGCAGCAAGCTTCTTCTTCTCACAAAGTGATGACGAGACAAGCGACACCAGGCTTTTTGTGACGAGCATTGCACGCCAGATTGCCGAAAACGATGCGCTACGCATCCGATTTGACGTGCGTGCTGCTTCAAGGGATTATGATCCCGATGATCTGTTTGCCAACGAAACGATGCACGGAGAATGGGACAAGCTAGTCGTCCGTCCACTCTCCATGCACAAGGCGGATGGCTCCTCCAGAGTATTCTTGCTCGTCGTCGACGCGCTAGATGAATGCGATAGGCCCCGAAACGTCGGCAAGGTGTTGCAACTTCTGTCGGAATCAGGACGTCTCCCGAACGTGCGTATTCGCATACTGGTCACAAGCAGACCAGCTGCTGAGCAGGGCTTGTTCAAGATACCTGCACTATCAATCACCCATATGGAATTGTTGCCACCGAAAGCACAGGCAGTGAGCTCTGCACTTGAGGCAGATACTCGAGCAATGCGGAGCCGCCACAAAACGACGCGACAACCATCACACACAGCCAATTCAGCTTATGTACCGGCAGGCTTGTCTCCCGTACATGGAGACACGGAAGGGTCTTCAAGCATCGCGCTACAAGTCCATCAAGTTCCTTTGCTCGAAGAGCTGTCGATGGCACCGACTGCGGAAATTCAGAAACATGTCCGGCCTTGCTACCTTCTCGTCACCCTTGGCTTTCTAGTCATTGGCGGCAGTCTAGCGGTCGGCCTCTATTACAGTATCGCAAAAGACCGCATGGGCGACGGCTTCACCACGGCAGGCTGGATGACCGCAGTTGGCACCTTGATTCTCGCCGCGCCAATGGCAAAACACTATCCGTATTGCAGGTGTTGGGAAACCAGAGAGACTGTCACGTGCCACAACTGTAACGCGCAAGTGTAGGAACCGACACTCTGTTTGTGAATGAGTATTGCAGGAATTGATTAGTGGACCTTGCCTACAAAATGTGCGTTTACGAATCACATGGACAAACCACTGGAAAGGCTTCAGAAAGGAAAGACCAAAGTCGATTCTTCTTGCTATTGACTACATCCATCTCACCATTCAACTCTGACTTCCGATTTGTATACATTCTGCCAGACGAGGCCTTTGCACCGTTCCTGGTTCTGCTGCTTCTGCTGCTGCTTCGGCTTCGGCCCCGGCTTCGACTTCGACTTACCTGCATCGGCAATTGCATGTGGAAGGGCTTCACTTTCCCTCAAGAGCAAGACTCCTAGATGAAGAAAAATGAAAACCGTCAGTCAGCTGCTAAACTTCGCAATCAGCTTGTGAACGGACACACCTGTGCACTCTGCCTTGGCATCAGCGCCGGAGTTGGAGTTCCACGTGAGCAAATCGTCGCAATCCGGTACTGTCAGATTGCCCATCTCGGCGTCGTTCAAAAGGGTCGCCAATGCCTGGCCGTGGTACAGAGCTTGGTTGCCCGATGAAACGCAGGCAATGGCAATTTCTTTCTGCTGGTACGAAGCGTTCCAAGCGCTCTCACGCTCGGCTTCGGTCTGCTCTTCTGTTGTCAGTTCCGTTGGAGCGGTTTTGGGAGCGGCGAGCTGAGCTCTAGCTTGGTCGATGAGAGCTGTTGAGCTGGCGATGGCGGTTTCGACACGCTTGTTGAAGTTCTGGGCCTCGAGGACAGGCGAGGGAAGAGGCGAATTGCTCGTATTTGGAGCTGTTGCTGCAGCTGTGTCCCTTGCCAGGCCGCGCATTGCCAACATCACCAAACGGACGAGATCCGAGCTCTCGTTGTCAGTTGGGGGTTGACTTGGAGCTATTGATGCAACAGTCGTCCCAGATGCCGGCGACGAGACTGGAGAGCTAGTCTGAGATGCACTGGTAGTGGTCGCTGAAGGAGCGAAACGACAAAACTGGCAGGTAGGGGTGGGACAGGGGGGGTTACTCTGTTGTGTTGCGCACATCGAAGTGGTCGCAGACACAGTCGCAGGGCACCAGTCTTGTTCAGCCATATTCGATGAGTTTCACTGACTAGTGCTTGTTTGCTGACTTACCTTTCTGTTGGTTTGCGACGTTTACCGGAAACGTCTTTGTGGCCTGGCAAGAGGAAAGTGATTGCTGCGTGAGAAGGAAGCAAACATTTTTGGGGTCTCCGAGCTGAGAGTCTTGACAAAGGGCCTTGTTGGATTGAGTCTTCTTTGTCGTTCGCTGAAAGCTTTGTTTTTGAAACAGTTCCGCCAAACGAACAAAGAGCTTGGCGGTTCGATTGGTATCAGGCTTCCATTGTTCTGTTGTTAGCGTTGTGTGACGAGCAAGATGTAGACTCGAAGCGCTCGACTACACTCGACCAAGACCTGAGTTGGATGGTAGGTAGCGAAGCCCGTCAGATTCATTGATACTACTTTGACTAAGTACTCGAAGGAAACTTTTTGCCGTCTCTCTTCATCTGTCACAGCCGATGTGAAGCAGGATATGTTCATGTAGGTTCCCCAAGGGCGCAGTCACAGCTACAACCCGAGGCCACATTGAGGCTCCATCCGGCGACTTGCAAAACAGTGCAAATAGAAGAAAGACTCGACGCGGGCACTCCGCCTTGCCATAGAAGGCGCCCGTGAGACTGCCCCGCGAGGGTCGTTCCGCCGTGGCTTCTGGCGTGTCTGATGTCTGGTCGGTTACGCTGAGCTGTAAGGAGGATCGCCCGGGAATCGCCCACGAAGACAGGTGATGATGTTGATGAAGAGCGTGGGAGAAGATTGATACTGTACCTGAGATTCCGCGCGACTGTTGCCTAGGTTCTAGTAGAGCGTTTGCGAGAAGCCTGTGCTCACTTCACTCCATTTCAGCTCTTCATTTCAACTCTTCAATTCAGCTCTTCATTTGCTCGCTTACTCACTCAATCTCTTCATTTGCTCGCCCGTTTGCAGCCTGCGTCATCTCTTCATTTGCAATCTGAGTCATCCCCAAGTATAAAGGTCCGCCTTCGCCTCGCCATCAACGCTTCCACTTACTTCCCACTCACCAACCTACCATCTACCAACCACCCACCACCAGTCTCTACCACCAACCAGTCCAGTCTCTACGACCAACCAATCTCTACCACACCCACCACCAACCACTACTACTCACCACCTCCTACCCACTCAATTCACCCACCAAAAGCCTTTCATGTCAAACCTCACGCGTTTCCACTGGGCTGGGACTCCAAGGAGCCATGGGTGAGTTTCCTCCACCGTGCGATACATCGAGGCGTCCCACTGACTTGCAAAGAAACACCGCATTCAATGCCACGAGAAGGGAAGGTCAGAGGCAGTGACATCCCGCCTTCAGAAGACGAGTGATACGAAATCACCGAGACCGAGTCGAGCCAACAACAACGACCGATCTTCGGGTTCATCAGCGAGCCCTTCAGAGGGAGCGACTGGCCTTTCGAAGCTCAAGCCGGTAAGTTCCCAATCCCACCGAGTCCGATCATTTTGCCACATTCTGACTGACTTCAGCAATAGTTGAGACCCCTGCTCGACTGGCAAGACGTCACTCCACTCATCAAAGTCGGACCAGCAAAGCCCATCCAACAACAGCAAGACAAACGCGAGCGAGAAGAAGCGGCAGAGAAGACAACTGAGATGGTGTGATGGGTCTCGCAACAAGGAAAGCAGGAGGCCGCTTGGAACATGATTTATGAGAAAGAGCTGGGACAAAGAAAGAGCTAGGACTGGTACAACTCTCCCGTCAGCAGGGTCTACAAAGCTGGGCGAACGACAAGGACACTCAGAGTGGCGGTGGTGGTGGTTGGCAGGCATCGAGGTTCATGAACCATGTTCAGATTGCGCAGTAGTTACCAAGTGTACGATTTCGAGGTGTGACCATTTCCAGTCTGACATATTTCGGGCAACGGTGACATGTAACTCGACTGTGATGGTAGCTTTCGAGGTATGGTCTCGTTCCATGCGTATGAAATAATGTTTCCTCGACCACGACAAAGTGATGTCCGGGTGTGCAGCTGCTTCCCCGAGAGACGTGACAAGACGCACCGAGCCGCGGCCGCAATGCCAAGGCACTAACATGCCTCGACAGCTTTTTAACTCTTCAAAGACCGCAAGTCTTCTTCTTTTCCCATCCCCGAAGCAGGCTGACAACCGTTGTCCTGGCTCAGAATCACGCAGATCTGCCAGGACAAGCGTCTTGAAAGCTCCCTTTCGCGCTCAGTGCCAACGAAACGACCACGACACCCGAATCGACTAACCACAACACCCTTCAACTCAGCACACAATTCGTAAGTTTTCCCACCGGGAACCCACCCAGTCAACCCCCATCGTCAAGATGCTCTTACCTAATGCTTTTCTGGCCTACCTCTAATGCCAGACCTGCTCACGCGGGTCGATGATCTCAATGGACTACTGAACGAACCAACAAAAACTACACCTCATGAAAGTCGCAACAAACTATAACGAACAGTTTTACTGACTTTTTGTGGGTTAGATTTTTTATCCATCCAAACATCCAACGTATATATAAACGCAAATCAAGAAATCCGACTCTATTGAGATTCTTCCCTAGTCAAACCTCGTCCTTCGTGTTGATGCTCTTGGAATTGCTCAGAGCCAGTGGATGATACTTCATGAAATGTGGACAGTGCTAAATTGAATCCGCTGCGTGACGAGACGGTTCGTCCAGTCTTCATATGCCTTACTTGGAAAGATCGACCACATGGCAGCGTAATAATTCGAGATCATTGTATACACAGAACAGGTCATATTGACCTGCAGAAAACAAGGTAGCTATCCAACCGCTCTCCAAGAAATGTACTAAAGGTAAATGTAAATAGTGATATATGCACAGAAAAGGACTCCCGGCCGTTTCAAATCGTATCCATGATGCTCCAGATGCTCCAGGCCTCTTCCGCCAGAAATAGAATGGTACCTCGCCTCTTCCTGATTTCAGTACATGTATGCATGACATGGACTGCGATGTTGTCCTCCTACTCTTTCCAATGTTCTCTCCTCCCCATGTATACAAGCTGCCGCGGAGATCGACTTTACCCAATTTCCATCATTGCGTGCGCTTTTTGTATTTGCCTCCAGAGTCCGGCTGGTTTCTCAAGGCCACCACTTCATGCGCTTGTAGCTCTCGATCACGGCCTCGATTTCCTCTTTTGTCATCTTCTCATGCTTGGGTCTGGAGAGAGAGAAAAATGGTTAGCAAAAGCCCCCTCCAAGTCATCCTCAAAACGTCAAAACTTACTTGAAACCGACCGCGCTCTCAAACTTGCTCCCGTCAAGACACAAATCGGCATCCCTTAACAACTCCTTTTCCATGAAAGGGCTCAGTGGGCCTCCGTGCTCCTTCAAGCCCGCGTCCTCCAGCAGATCCGCCCAGTCGTCCAGAGTGTCATCGTTGAGATCATCGACAACATGCTCCAAGTTCATGCGCGCAAAAGTGTTGACCAGCGTGTTCTGGAAGCCCGTCTCGATGCCAAAGACCTCCTTGACGATCGCCGCCATCGTCCCTTGCGAAGTGTTGCCCTTGTCGACGACGTTGAAAACCGTACGGGCGTCGGCGTTGCTGCCATCCGGGAGGCTCTTCTGCGCCGCCGTCCACTCTGCGGCTTGCCAGGCGGCCGAAGCGGCGTCCTCGACGTGCAGGGTGTTGACGCGCATGTCGCTGCTCCAGAGGTATTTGAGGGTTTCGGGCTTGTCCTTGCTGTCCTTGTTGCGCGCCTGGTACAAGCGAGCCAGAGCCAGTTGCGTGCCGAGCCAGCGGCCTGCGTAGGGTCCGTATACGTGCGGGAGGCGGAGGACGCAGAGGCGCAGGTTGGGAATCTTGCCTAGCTCCTCTTCGGCCGCGAGTTTCCACTTGGCCTGCTTGGTGTGTGGCTTGCTGGTCTTGTCGCTCTCCTTTTGCGGCGAGCGGTTCGAGTTGTAGACTGTGCCTGTGCTCATCTCGATGTACGCTTTCACGCCGCGCTTGGCTGCCTCCTTGCCGATCGTCACGCTCAGCTGGTAGCTGCGCAGCTTGTACACCTCGTCTTCTTGCGAGAAGCGCGTCTCGCCGCCGCAGTTGAAGACATAGTCGAATTCTCGTTTTGAGCCGTCCGCGTTGTCGGGGAGGTCGAATATGCGCGCTTGCGATTGCTCACGCGAGGCGTCCGCTTGGACGAAGTTGTCTTGTGAGCATGCTGCTTCGTGCTCGGGTGCTAGCGATGCTAGTTGTGGGAGTTGCTTGTCGACTATGCGCAGCGTTGAAGCGAGCTCGTTGCTGTGGATGTGGTGTGTGAGGAAACGGCCAATGTATCCTGGGATTGACGATTCAAGTCAGTTTTCTCGTTCGCCCAATTTCGCGGTGAACTGGCGCATGAAGCAGCAATCGTCTCAGGCCCCCAGCACTCCATAAGACATACCTAAACCGCCAATGATCAAAACCGCAGGCTTGGTGGGGCTCGCGGGGCCGGCGGAATCGCCCATGGTGCCCTTTCTGAAGAGTCTAGGGACAGCGGGCCGATACGAGGAAGACTGATCCAAGGACGCAGATGGAAGCAGAGGTCGCAAGCTGTGGTATGAGCGACGAGAGAGCGTGTTTGGTAAAGGCGATTGTGTGGTAGACGAGCGGGAGAGGAGCAAGACGGAACGGTCAGGTAGGGAATGGCAAGACCGATATTGTTCGGCGGCCTTGGGGCACGAGTCAGACGATCCCTGGATTGCCAGCCGGCTGGGTTAAGTTGCGCGCTTGGTTCGCGGTTGGAAAGGACTAGCAGAAAGTGACGGTTCGCTTGTGCTGCAGGGCGTCAGTGTAGAGTGTGGGATTGACGCGCGGATGAGTCGATGGTTGTCGTATTGGTGGTATTGGTTGTTGGAGGTGGGATGTGTGAGACAGACAACCTAGACAGAAACAGGAGGGTTCGAGGGTGGGGGTGCGTGGGCAATAGAAGAGGGAGTGGCAACAATATTATCAGGGTGGTGGAGACATCAATATAATAGCAGAAAATAGTCGCTTCCTTGGTGGGTGGTAGTAATAATGCCCGAGATGTGATGTGGCTGCCGTACCTGTCATCTGCCATCTGCCTTAGTGGTATCTGCCTACTGCAGCACTATCTGAAGTCCCGCACATGATGAGATGTGCCAATCGCCCTGTACACTGACGCCAGACCTGCTTGACCATAAGAGGGACACGATATAGCCCAGTCAACATCGGCATACAATCAAGTACAACTTATGCTGTGATGCACCCAGCACGAAGTCCGGGTAGGACGTGTTCCAATGATGCCCGATACCTAGATGAAGATACCGAGTCTACCGACTCGCTAACAACGACACATCGCAATGACATACTCCCTCGCGAAACGGGTAGGATTTATTGACAATGTAATAACAAGCGCACGCTACAGCCGGCTTTTCTTCACCTAGCGCTCGGGGCACGATAGATTAGTGGGGGGCAAGGGCGTGGGACACGACGAGATGATTCTCTCTCCCACCAAAGTAGGACGCTACAAAGGAGATGAGATGAGAAAAGATGTTTCTGCTTCTCCTGAGATGTGCAGTATACTACATTGGACTAGCATCGATGTGGTAGTAGATTGGGCAAGTAGGGCATTAAGCTTTTCTGCTCCTTCCTACTTTTGGCTTGCTGTGTATGCATGTATACATGTATGTACCAGAGTACTTGTGCGTACCCAAGTATCGCGACGGTTGATGCTGCGCGGTAATCTCATCACAATCGAGGGACACCGCATTATTCCATCGCTTAAGCGCACCTGTTCTGCGCGTGATGGTGATGTGCACATATGCGAGTTGTAATGCAATATAATTACATGCTGTATACATGCATTCATGCTCGCTAACCCGCATAGAAGACGCTGTCGCATTGGTATTGCCGGTTAACACCGATCCTTCCATTATTTCGTCCGCATGAACAGCATTGTGTAGCAGTTCCGAAGCGAAATCAAAACAGTCTCGCTAATCGACATCCCTATTGATGAATGATTACCGACCGATCTCCCCTTGCCTTTTCGGTTCGATGCCGGCCCGTCCGTCCTTCTCTTCCCTCCTCTTCGCGCGGCCCCTGTCCTAGGCGGACATCTCCGGAGGATTATTAAGGTCGTACAACTACGCCGCCGTCCGCCCCGAAAAGAAGACCGTCATCTGATTGAACTTGCTTCGCCATCACGGGCGAATTCTTCCAGTTGGTGAAGATGCTATTCAAGCCCCGCATGTCGACTATATTCGTTGCCGCAACATGGAATGAAACGGACGGGATGCAGAACACTCTATGTGCTACTAGGTTTGATCTGCATGTCGGTCTGAAGACGAAGAAGTCCCGTGCGGTCTACCTGGACTGGGCCTGACTTAGCGTACGAGGGTGGTTCTTTTAATCTTTTCCCCTTGTAAATCTAAAGTGCGAAAAGTGGGCTGTACTTCATCATTTGTCCCTCTTCCGTTTCGCTCCAGCGGAGGCCTTCAGGCTGAAAGTCAAAAAGGCTGTCTTTGATAATTTGAATGTTTGTTTGTTGATCAGACTGCCATGGTTCTCGGGCAGAACTATTACTCCGCACACCGCGACTTCTCTGGTGCCTCTTTTTCTGCTTCATTTCCATCATGGCGCTTGCATCAATCGACTTCGGCCCCGCAGAACAAACAGCACACCTTTTCCGAATACTGCTCGCCATCCTCGATTGTGATAATGATCTCGTCTTCCTTCGCCGACTCGCCTTCGACGCCGTCTGGGTGTCCTTTGAAGAACACCTCTGCCATGGTTGAGCCTTTACTCACTTCCGCGACGGGAGTGACATTTGGTTTGCTGACCGACTTCCTCGACATGCTCTTCTTTCTCTGCGCTTTCGAGGATCGTTTAGGTGCTGCTTGGTCGTCGACTGGGAGATGGTCAGACATGATACTCTTGCATGCAGAGAGATTGGATTTGATCGACTCACTCGCGCGCTGCAACGCTTGCTCTGCTATGCATCGGACGTGCAACCATTTACGGCAACCGGCACTCGAGCATTGTACTATCAATTCGTCGGGGTTTTGCGGCGCCTCGTCGACACAGATCTTCCGTAAGTCCTGTAAGTTCTTGTTAGTAAGATGTCTTACGACTTCACAAAAGCGCACTCAATCCCATACCGAAAAGGTCTTTGTGTTGGCAAAATCAAACGTCTGTCTCCAGAAGTACTCGTCTTCCCTAGGCATGCTCGTCTCATCGTCATCCGCCGTCTCATCCCAATGCTTCACTTTCAAGCCGCCGTTAACGGCCATTGCATCGATGATGTCCATTTGATTCGTGGGTACAAGCTCGTTCTTTCCATGGTAGTCTTTCCGCCCGCTACCCAGATCCTCAGGTCGGTTCAACCAACTCAGCCGGATGTAAACATGCTCTGGGTCCAATGCGCGCACTTCCAGGACTTTCGCCTTCCATTGCGACCCAGAATCGACTCTTGGGTCATCCGTCTCGTCGTGCTTGACCAAGATACACTCGCCTGTCGCGATGCTTTCGGTTCCGACTGTTCACCGCTCTGTCAGCCACGTCTCTTACAATCAATCGCTCGATCTTCCTTACCAGTGAACTTCTTGTACCGTCGCAGACTCTCCCACTTGTCCCTTGGCTTCACCTCAAATTGCACCGTCAATCTCTCCTGAAACAAATCATCCTGAACCTGCAGCTGGTTGACATTGTTCCGTTTCCTCTTTCTTGACAGCGGGACAGTGTGGACTGCGAATGGGTTGTCGGTATGATCGAGCCAGTCGCGCAGACGCGTGCGGTACTCTTCGGAGAGTTCGGCTGGTTGTGAGATGTGCACTGCGGGTGATTTGCGCGCTTTGGATGTGGGTGCTGGTGTTGTGTCTACGCTGGCCGATTTGTGAGTCGTTGATCTCGGCGTGCCGTTCAATTGAGGGTTGACCTCTGATATGCGCGTCGCGGAAGCTTTCGCTTGTGTTTTGGACTTCTTCGTTCGCATCGTGTTGTCATGAACCAAGACGTGTTTGTTGCGATCCAGTCGCGTTGGAGTGAGCCTTCGCGCAAAAATCGCGACGCGAGTCTGTGCGGCAGGAACGCTTGCAGATATTGTTGGCACAGGCAAGAGCGAGGTGAGAGGAATGAGAAATGAGTGTTGTCAGACCTCTGCTCGCGATCTGTGGCAAACACTGGTCGGTGTCGCAAAGCAAGCTGCTTTCTCGTCAATGCGACCGAAAACGCGCGAAGGCGCGAAGGACAGCATGACTCGCGCGTCGGGCCTCGGCCTTTGTTGTTGTCGATGAATCACTCAAGATCAAGAGGTATTTAATGATTAAGAAACGAACGAAGTCCACTTGGAGCCTGATAGAACCTGGACTTGACGACTATCTAGCACATATGCTCACACGTTCACTGATATGGTACGTCGCATGCGAGGCATTACAACGCAAATGTAAGTTGCACGCCTAGTTAACGACATACTGTAGCGTAGAGTGGCTGACTGGCATGCTACGAGAGCACAACTGAGATAGTCTGTGTCGCCCAGCGATAATGCCGAGTCGTATCATATTGGCCACTTGCGATGGTCGACGGAAAATCTTGTCCAAATGATAGAAAGATTCTTTCCTCCTACCTAAGTATCAGGATCACTCTACAACAACAAGTGAGTTTCATTGTCAAGCGAGGCGCCAAGGCTGAGACGAGACGTTTGTCTCCACAAAAAGAGGCCCGACCCTTCCCATAACTTGCTCAATGCTGCTCACGACTCCACCATACCGTGATGGCGAGGCAAAGGGCAGCGAGTAGGCGGCGCGCCCAAAGGTAAGACCCCAGTAGGCGAGGCCTTGGGTAAAGGCTCGAACTCTCTCATGCCAATACCTGCTCACTCCACTCTTCCCTTCCTGCCAACCTACACTCTCAAATAAAGACTACCACAGCGCCGCCTCATCTCGTTTCGCCAGAGTCAAAACTACAACATCTCTCATCAGTACCCGACATATCAGCCAGATCCGACGAGGACAGACCTTCAATAGAGACATCTCCGACAGGCCCTCGAACACAATCCATCGTATCACCGGAGTACAACCCTACCCAAAATGGACCACGATATGTCGAGCATGGACATGGGGAGCTCATCATCATCCTCCTCCAGCAGCATGATGTCTCACTCAATGCCCATGGCCTTCACAAACGACCACAGCACACCACTCTTCTCCGCACAGTGGGCGCCATCCTCAACCGGCGGCTATGCCGGCACTTGCATCTTCCTCATCGTCTTGGCCATCATCAGTCGCATGCTTGTCGCGTACCACCACATCATCGAGGCCAAGTGGCACGACCGCGCCGTGAACCGACGTTACATATCCGTGGCGGGCGATAACAACGCCGATAGAGAGCGACAGGCACTTCCCGCCAGCGAAAAGAACGACGAAGCCACCTTGACCATCAGAGGACTGGACGAGAAGGTCAAGGTTATCCGGACACCTACACACGCAGGCGTGCACATTACACCTTGGCGACTCAGCACCGACCTGCCCAGGGCGTGCATATTCACTGTCAAGGCTGGTGTTGGATACTTGCTGTAAGCTTTGCCGTTCTCATGACGTGCATATCATTTTCTGAATACTGACTGTTTGCAGCATGCTGGCGGTCATGACCCTCAATGTTGGCTATTTCCTCTCAGTACTGGCCGGGTTATTCGTCGGCGAACTCGCTGTCGGTCGCTATGCCGGGTTGGATGCAGACGAGCATCACTAAGTGCTCTGGAAGTGCTCCAGAAGCTCTTTCGAAGGCTCTCACATTATTGATTCACGAATTTGACTTGCAGCGTTCAAGCATTATTGGCATTCCAGGTAACACAGACCCAGATAGATGGATCACAACCACACCGCATTCCAGCCAATTCTCCGCATCCAGATCTTCATTGCCTGTCCTCGCTTTCGTACATTCCACCCAATTTGCATTCTTGGCTCTCGAGATTTGTTATGACTACGACAAAGGCCTCCGGTCTGGCCGTCTTCAGTACACCAGTGGGCTGACTGACCTAAAGTAGAGTTCGCAGCCACCTCTCGTCACCGATAGAATCTTTCCTGTACACCCAACTCTTGCACATTCACTCCGTTCATACTCAAAAGCACTTCTAGCCAAGCAACTTCCAGCTCTTGCGCATCCAGTCACTACAGCTTTGGAGTCGAATAAGCAAATCGCTAGCATGTCCTTCACTAAATGCGCCGCCGTGCTCGGCCTGGTAGCCTCGTCCTGGGCCCTTCCCCAGCCTATGAGCCTGGCAAAAAGACAGAGCCTGATGGATTTCGATGACAGTAAGTCACGTCACCCTCCATCAACACGAGACAGTCAATCCTAACAACCCAACCCAGTCAAAATCCTCAACTACGCCCTCACCCTCGAACACCTCGAAGCAACCTTCTACCGCCAAGGCCTGGCCAAGTTCACCGAGAGCGACTTCACCACCGCCGGCTTCCCAGCAAACACCTACACGCGCCTGACGCAGATCGCCAGCCACGAGAAGACGCACGTCGACTTCCTCTCGGGCGCCCTCGGCGCCGCCGCCACCAAGGAATGCGCCTACGCCTTCCCCATGTCCTCGGTCGCAGAGTTCCTGGGCGTCGCCAGCATCCTCGAGGGCGTCGGCGTCAGCGCCTACCTCGGCGCCGCCCACCAGATCCTCAAAAAGGACTACCTGACCGCCGCGGGGAGTATTTTGACGGTCGAGAGCAGGCACTCGGCTTTCATCCGTGACGCGTCGGCGATGGCGAAGCTGAGCCCGTTCCCGTCGGCGCAGGATGTTCCTCTCACCCCCAACTCCGTCTACACCCTGGCATCGGCTTTCATCACCTCCTGCCCGGTGGACAACCCTGCTCTGCCCGTCAAGGCGTACCCTGCGCTCGCGGCGTCTGCTACGGGGCCCGTGAGTGCTGGCGCGACGGTCGCGTTCAAGACTGCGTCTGTGGTCTTGTCGATGAAGGGGGGCAGCGATGCTAAGCTTTACGCTGCTTTCATCACTGCTGCCGGGCCGGTTTACGCTGATCTGGCCGAGGCTGGTGACGGCGTCAACTTTAGTGTCAAGGTCCCTGCTGTGGGTGTTGATGGCCAGAGCTACCTTGTTCTGTGCAACTGCAAGGAGGTCGTTGACGATAAATCTATCGTTGCTGGGCCGGCGGTTGTGGAGGTTCTGCCTGCTTCGATTGCGTCGAAGTAAGGTATGCAAAAGAGATGGTGATGGGATGTTTTTATTTTTTTCCGTAACGTTCGCCATGTCGAAGGGAGATCGCGAGATTTGATATTAATTAATTAATATGCAAACGTTATCTTCTATGACTTCCTGGTATCTTGCTGTCTTCCAATCGGGTGTGCTACCAAATCTCGAATCAAATCAATTGGATTATGACGCCAGCTCGTTTCCCGCGCCTGTACTGGCTCTGTCTAAACAATCCGGAAATCCATAACTATTAGCACGAAACAATCAAGCCCCCTCTCCAGCCCACTTCACCTCCTTCTCCTCCGTCCTCCCATACACCCTGTCCACCGCGCCCGGAACCAGGTAATCCCTCGCCTTGACCAGCCAAACAAACCAACTCGGCACCCGCCAGCCATACACAGCTCCCACGCCTCCGCCCCGGCCCACGGGCACGAGTTGCAACTCCCTCGTCTCAGGCTCATAGATCCTGTCTTTCCCCTGCGGTTTCGTCCCGATGCCTCCGTTGTGGGAAGCCAGCAAGTCGCGCTTCATGTTGGAAGCCAGGACGGGGATCTCGGATAGTATTTCGGGAATTCCGCCGCGGCTGAAGGAGGTGATGTCGCCTAGGGCGTAGACTAAGGGTCCTGCTGAGGGGTTTACGCGGAGGGTGGACTCGTTTGTTAGGAGGTGGGAGGTGGGTGAGAGGAGGTGAGGGGGGATGTATGCTGTTAGGGGCGTAGAGCCGAGGGCGGGGAGGTAGAGGTCTGTGAAGAGCTCGGAGCCATTGGATAGTGAGAGTCTGGTCGGTTTGGTCTTGTCGTTGGTGTCTTTGTTACCGGCGGCGACTGTGGAGGAGTCCAGGACTTTGGTGTTGTACTTGACTTCCACCCCGAGGCGGTTCAGGCGGCGTTCGGCTTGCTTTCCGATGGATGAGCGGAGGTTCGGGAGCAGTTTGTCAGAGCTTGTTAGAAGAGTTATCTGCGCTTTGGGGTTTGCGGGTTTCTTCTGGAACCAGCCTGGCGTGCCGTTGATGTGTTGCGCGATTTCACCTGCTGTCTCTACGCCGGCGGGTCCACCGCCTGCGATCACGATCGATGTAGCTCGTTTGATCTGGGCGTTGACTTCTGAGAGTGCAGCTTCGATCTCCTCGTGTCCGTTGCCGTAGCTAGACCAGATGGGTGAGGCAGATTTGCTACCCGTAGCTAGGACGAGTGCATGGTAGCTGACGGGGATTTCTTTGCCCGACTCGACCGAAGTCACGAACAAGACCCGTTTCTCCGGGTCCCAGGATGTGGCTTTGCCGACCATGAACCGCACTTTGTCGCCGTATTGAGTGAAGCCGGGCTCGATGTCGAGGAGGATCTTCTCCTTTGGGAGGAGTTCTGTGGAGGCGATGGTACGGGGTGAGGCGTGGCGAAGGTACCATTTTGGTGAGGCGTTGATCAGTATTACCTTGTATTTGATGGTTGCTGAGGCGGGGAGGTGAGGGTAGACGTGTTTGAGGAAGTAGTGGGTGGTGCTGATGCCGGCGTACGACGCGCCGAGGACGACAATGTTGCGCGTCTCGGACATGATGGGTGTTGCGGTCTGAGGGACGTTATGGTATACCGTCCAATCTCGTGCACTACTGGATGGCACTTTTGGTGGATGCGTGATGGTATTTGTCTGAATGGTGATGATAGCAATGAGAGAGCGGCTTCCCTACCTTTTATCTCCGTTCCGCTATGACTGATAGCGAAGACAGACATCCTTGTCTATGGCTAAGTCGACCTCATCACATGTCAGTATAGTCACCTGTTGTTAGGGATGATTTGGAAAGGGTGCCGTAAGCAGCACGGTGTCGCGGTGTGTTCGCTGTTTTGCTTACGGCACAAAGTCGTTTCTTTCCGATCCGCCGGATCGTTCTTGAGCCGAGATCCCGTCAAGAGGGTTAGGGTTGGGGTTATACCCAATATCTCACATCAGCAATCGACCCTTCTGATTTGCTTTTCCAAATCGTCTGAATGAAATTGGAGGATACTGCAGTCTCGCGCGCCCCCAGGAAATACTCTACGACTTGGATTTTGCATGTCTGATAATTCAATGTTTGGTTATGTATCTTTCATGCTGAGGTGAAGTTCAGACAAGCACTTCCCACGCTTCGCTATAGATATCGATTGAGTGTCACTTCAGATACTACAACACCGAATCGAGAGATATCTGCACACCCATTCCCACGACACATCGCAATGCACTGGCACCGTCCGAAATGCTCGGGATAATAATATAGGGTTGTAGTCAACCATCTGTTCGACCTGACGGAAAACCGGAGAGATTTGTTCGCGATTTCCCCGCAACAACGCGACTGCATTTCGAAGTGCTGGCCTCAACTCCAACCTCAATGCACGCCAATGGCATACCACACTCACTTCATGCTCGCAACAAACTAGGGGTATAATCGGATCGGTCCAAGACCCGACATCACTCAGAATGAACTACCTCCTCGCCGCCCAGATTCCCCTCGTCCTAGTCGGACTATGGCTCTTCACTGCCTACATGACATCCGCCTTCCCGACTCTACGCGGAAAACGGATATGCCTTTTAATCGCCCACCCCGATGATGAGGCAATGTTTTTCTCGCCGACACTACTCTCTCTTGCGAAGCCCGAATCACAGAATCGGATCTTCATCTTGTGTCTAAGCAGCGGAGATGCAGACGGCCTAGGTCACATCCGAAAGACTGAGCTCAAGAAATCCGCACTACTGCTAGGTGTCAAGTCTGCCGAACAGGTCGTCATCCTCGAGGACGAGCGATTCCCGGACTCGATGACGAAGAACTGGGAAGCGAAGGAAATCGCCAAAGTGCTGCAACACTACTTCGCGCCCAAGATGAAGACCATGCCGACAGACGCCGCGCCGCTATCCAACATCGACGTACTGATCACTTTCGACGAGCGTGGAGTCAGCGGCCACCCAAACCACACCTCGCTCTTCCACGGTGCTTCGACGTTCGTGAGGAATTTGATGCAGCGACACTCGGGGTGGGAAAACCCGGTCAAGTTGTACACGCTCACGACGACCAACGTTGTGCGCAAGTATAGCAGTGTCATCGATGCCATGATCACGGTCTTGATGAGCATCGTCCAGAAGAAGAAATCTGGCGAATTTCCTGCGCCCTTGTTGGCTGTGAGTGGCGTGGGTGGGCTGAGGACAGCGCAGATGGCGATGACCAATGCGCATCAGAGTCAGATGAGATGGTTCCGTTGGGGTTGGATTGGGATCAGTCGTTACATGGTGGTCAACGATTTGGCAAAGGTGAAGGGAACCTGAAGTGCGAGATACTCGTGGTTTGCCAATCAGCAGTGCGGCCAATGCCAGCAGCCTGTGCACACTATGTGCGTAATTTACATGTCTATATCTACGTCTATATCTATACCTACATATCTTACATCCAGATCTCACTTCCCCAACACTGTCTAAAACACGCCATACCCCTTCCAATACATAAACGCCAAATTCGCAAACACCCCAACCAGCGCAAACGGCAACTTCATCTCGATCACACTCCAAACCCACAACGTCCCCAGCGGCGGCGCCTGCTTCATCACCGCATAATAATCATAAACATTCCCCACATGGATCGTATAACAACCCGCCCCAACCCCAAGCACCAAGAAGAAAACCTGCCTCGCCACTTCCACCCTCCTCGCAGTCGCCGACCTCATAACATAAATGATCAACCACAGAATCGGCAGCACCATCGCCGTCCGCTTCCAAATCTCCCCCCACTCGACCTCCTGCCGGTACTGGTGGAAAGTCAATACATCCAGTGTGAAGTGGAACATGGTCAGGCAGACGGCCCAGAAGACCGCATCTCCAATTGGCCCTATGGGCTCGCCGTCTCCGAGGCCGGCTTCGAGAATGTTACCGCTTTCGTCGCGCGCGAGGCCGTCGGAGTGGATTGGGGCGAAGGGTGTTCCTTGCTCCAGAAGGTGTTTTCGTTCTTCGACTAGGTCGAGCAGGGTTTTGCTTTTGGGGCCCGAGCGGTCGGGTTGGGCGAGTTTGATTTTGGGGGTTGAGGTGGGGGATTCGATGGGTTTGTTCGATGATTTGGCGGCGGCGCGGCGCTCGCGGCGGTTGCGTGGTTGTTCCGAGTCGTCGGCCATGATGATGATTGTCTCTCAGCAACGACAGAAGTTATAGCCTCTCAGTGGTAAAAGGAGGTTGAAGACGGGACGCAATTGATGATATGACGTTGGTGGATCAATCGTGAGGGTCAAGATCGTACTCAAAATAATGTCTGAGTCCGTCGTCACCGCAGAGTCGTTGTTTGGAGATCCGATTTACCGCGTGGTATCGGGCAATAATTTGTTGCAAGCGTGGCGGGTTATGTGTGGAAGGTTTGCTGGTGTTCTATTTCAGTCTATTTAGGGCGTTGCTAGTGGCAGCGGGAGGCAAGAAGCAGGCACAGGGCACGCGCAAAGTGCCTCTTCGCGCCGCACGCGAGGGGCTGGTATACCCTTTCTGAAGACACCAGCCTGCCACAACTCCAACCTCTCAGCAGCCCCAACACACGTTCGTTACATACCCACGCACGCGCACGCTCGTTAACGGCGCCCTCTGCTCTCACCACCTGCGACACCCATCTCTCACGCCAGCGACTCCCACGTCCGTCGGCCGACACACTCTCCCTGCGACCACATCTCTACCACCGCCACCGTCGCCATGGGCTTCGGCGATTTCTCCTCGATATGCGAACGCACACCAATCCCACTCTGTCCCCTGGTCGGTCCTGCGTCGCCTATCACGGGCTCGCACTTCACACAGACGCAATGCTACTCGCGGTCTATTGAGCTGGCAAACACAATCATCTTCCAGGGCGCTGCTGGATTCGCGCACATCATCACTCTGATCATGCTTGTGATTATGATCATACACGTCCGCAGCAAGTTCACAGCAGTCGGTACGTACAACGGAATGGATTCGAGGATCAGTCGGGGATTGCGCTTGTCGCGAAGGAGCACTTGGGATGGTACACTGCCGATGTTGAAACCCCGACTAACGATGATACTGCAGGTCGCAAGGAGATTGCCTCTTTCTTCTACCTCTACACCCTTCTCACCATCTGCTCGCTGGTAATCGACTGTGGTGTCGTACCACCTGGATCGGAAGCGTACCCATACTTTGTTGCCGTGCAGTGCGGCCTCGTGAGCTCCACTTGCATATGCTTGATGATCAACGGCTTCGTTGGTTTCCAGCTCTACGAAGATGGCACTACACTCTCAGTCTGGTTGCTGCGCGTCTGCAGTCTGACCATGTTCGTCATCAGCTTCGTGATCGCTTTGCTTACGTTCAAGAGCTGGGCTGGTCTTAGCCCGGAGAGCACCGTCGGCCTCTTTGTGGTCGTCTACATATTCTCCGCGATCTTCCTCTTCGTCTACATTGTCATGCAGATCATGCTGGTCGTCGGCACGCTGCAGGAGCGCTGGCCTCTGTGGCACATTGGCTTTGGCGTTGCGGCTTTCGTCATTGGCCAGATCCTGCTTTACGCGTTCTCCGAGACTATCTGCTCCAACGTGCAGCACTACATGGACGGTCTCTTCTTCGCGACCCTTTTGAACCTGCTTGCGGTCATGATGGTTTACAAGGTATGCTCCAACCACTCCAGTAACGCACTGTCTTTCATACTGACTTTCTTCAAGTTCTGGGATGCCATCACACAGGAGGACCTCGAGTTCTCTGTCGGACAGAGGCCCAACAACTGGGAAGTGAAGGACCACCTTCTGTCCCACGACGACTCCGACATCAACATGCGACGCAGCACCTTTTACGACAACTCCGACTTCACCGCCAGCACCCACTACCAGCCTCAACACCGCAACAGCACGTACGGTGGCGGCTACTAATTTTTGGTACACAGCGTCTGTTTTCGTCTTCACTTCGTCAAAGAGAAAAAAAGAATTCGTACTTCTTCTTCCTCTCTTTTTGCTGTTCTTTCTTGTCAGAAGGAAAGCTTTCACACATCTTGTCCGGCGGAGTCCGTGACCATGTTCTGCATTTGACCTGGCGTTTTTTGACGAATTTCTTTCTGCTCGTTTCCTGGAGGCCAGATTTGTCTGTCAGCAGACGATATATTAACATGCGATTTAGCGATGGAGAGGTTTGGTGGGTCGGGTTGGGAGTCTGTCGAAGAAACTCGAACACATACTACTCATTTGATCTGTATGACAATGCCACGAGACTACAGCTTCGCGCTTGGCTCTCGTTGATTCACAGGTTTCACGGCGCCACGATTTTCATGACTTTCACGATTTTCGCTTTTTATTTCTCTATGATGGCTTTCTCTTTTGATAACTTCTTCTCTCTTTCTCAACAACCACTGGGATTGCGAATATTGAACCCCAAGTCTCGCCCAATGCTGACTACATGTACAGTATGCAAACGTCTTCCACAAGAGAGCCATCCACAAAAGAGGGTCGTTCATGCCGCCTTTGAACGTACCTCTTTCCATTCCTTCAAAAGTACGGCGCGTTCTTCGCATCCTTACTATCTGTCTCCGATCTGGTGGCCGAATACTAACGGCTTCATGGCCAGGACTCGAGTCGATCATGGGAAATATCGACTAGCGACCGACGAGAGAGCGATTCTCAAAACACAAACGTTCACCGGGACGGTTAGACTCACCGTAGTGATACCTTATCGCTTGTTCGGGAGATGGCGACTGGTGACCGACGGGAGAGCTTTCCCAGAAACACAGTCCCTCGGTGGATCACAACTACCCCAGCAGTAACACATCATACGGTAGCATGGGGGTATTCCCACAGTGCCACTAGACAGCTCTCCTTCTTGTTGCAGGGGGTTGGAAGGAGCTCAAGGGAGGTAAGTGTTGGTACTCTTTTGGAGTGATGTTAGATGGCTGAATCTGCATCTCGGGCTGCCATTGCAAACGAATGCGCGCTAAGGTACTTCATTCATTCACATTCATGTTTGTCTGAAGTTTACCTCGTCTTTCACGTCATCAACCACAGTTTGTGCGTCACTCACTGCACGCGACACCTCTGCCTGCTTCACTGTTTTAAAACTCAACTACTTCAGAGCGGCGGGCCTGCCTCCTTCTTCTTACACCGCATACAATCCCATCCTCAGAACCAAGCCAACAAAACCCACCGCCAGTCGCGCCATCCACGATTACATCGCGCTCACCAAGAATCTGGAAGTCCTGTCAAGAAAACTCTCGCACGCACTACTCGTCGGTATCACAGAGCCAATCAATCACAATGGCAACGGAAGAAACTACAAAGAAAGACGATGGAAGACGTCCGTCTAGGCTTCTAAACCTCAACAAATCTCCACAGGTCCAGAAACTACTTGCGGCTACCAACGCTAAGAACTCGCCGTTCTTCAGGTTGCCATCCGAGGTCCGCGAGAGCATCTACGACTACGCTTTTGGCAGCTGCATTGTTTATGCCTATGTGGGAACCGGCGGTTATCTACTCACGAGCTGCTCCTTCCCACAAGAGCGTGAGGCGTCGTTGCTCCCACGGGTCACCCGATCTCCAGACTAAGGAGATTGGCATCCTGCGTGGTGGTACCACGACGAAGAACATGATGACTGCTCGAAACCTGCAGACGATCAGAACGTTCGATCTCTCAAGATCCTAGTACACCTACTACAAGTCTGTCGACAAATCTACCACGAGGCGGCCCTCAAGCCCTTCACCGAAGCAACATTCGGCGTCACCTTGGACGGCGGTAAGCGTGCTAACCCGCAATTCGGGCGATTCCTGGCCACGTTGGTTCCCACGCAGGCGCGAGCCATCGCTCACTTGCGCATCTGTATCTTATCGCCTGCGCTTGATGATCATTTCCTGAGCAGCACCACCGCATCACAGTTTGAGGGACTGAAGCACGTCGAAATCCACATCGAGACGCAAGGCCACACACTACTGCCGAATATGCCCCTGCTCCAGCTGCAGAAACTCGAACACGAAAGAGGTTTCACGGCGTTGAAAAGACTTGATCTCAAATCTTTACGCCTTACTGTTGGGATCTGGGATATCGATCCGACAGAAGTCGTCACGGACTCTATTCTGGAATGGATCGGGCGTTTGGAAGTCGGGATCACTCACGCTGTTGTACCTTCCGAGCACCAGGGAATTGCTGCAGTGACAGAGTTAGAGTGAGGAGACCGGGTGCTGGCGAGTCAGTCATGCCCTCACTGGCCAGTATGCTGAGTTTGAAGGTGGAAGTGTTGAGCAGCAGCACAAAGGTAGTCTAAGACCAAAGAGATACATAGTCTTGGTAGCGTGTCTCTCACTGTCAAGCAGGATACGGGAGTATCAGATAGCAGCATTGAGACAAATGGAAGACCGTTTAGAGATTGATTTCCGATTGCGTGTTTCTCACGGGCAAGCATGCCTTCTC
>Ga0265797_10000301_pt1 | contig 91520 bp, 59 predicted proteins | sample P2T30metagenome_FD_192433 | JGI IMG/M metagenome (GOLD analysis project Ga0265797, IMG submission 192433) | Plant litter microbial communities from East Loma Ridge, Irvine, California - P2 T30 | ecosystem: Environmental > Terrestrial > Plant litter > Unclassified | place: USA: California... | reverse complement strand
AAAAACATACAACAGGCGGGATTCCCAGATGGTCACCCACTCTAGTACTAGTCGCCCGGTTCAGTGCTTATGTATGGCAGAGCGGACGGGATGCCCAGTTCTCACTGACCTATGGTCGTATGTGCTTTGGCTGCAGCTAAACGTCAAGATTACCAAATGGTTGCTATGTGAAAACCATCTTTAAAAAATAAACACATTTTTAAAGGTTTGTTATTGCCATCGATATCTGGCTTTTGGGTAGCTGCCATACCGCATCAATATTGCATTACCTGTTAGCCTCTACTTTTTACCTATCGCCAGCTCTGTAAGTGTAAGTCATGTAACCTCCTTTCATATCGATGCATGTACAATCCAGCCACTACTCAATCGCATGAGCTTCGGACAGATAGTGAGGAATCACCCGATCTGCCGATAAATGATGAGTAAGGTAGAGTAGTCATGAAGCCGTCTGTGCACAACCGACCGGGCCAGAGGACGGATCTACCAACAATCCTCGGTTCGGTATCATCCAGAACAAAAAAGCAGCAGTTCTGCGATGGCATTCTTCTGGTGGGAGCCCAAAATCTGACACAAATGCACGTTGAACCTTCGGAAACGGCGGAGAAAAGACGCAAGAATCCTCTGGATCTGCCATCTTTTTCGCCTGAGAGGTTGCATGCAATTGTAGTTCATGCCGAGCTGCCCAACTCAAATCTTTGGGAAACATGGACGCTAGGGAAAGGCTTGCCCTTGCTTTAGTTTTGTAACGAACGATGGGGAGATTGGGCTGTGGTCATCCCGTCGACTTCAACGGTTACCCGAGAGCTTAGCTTGAGCTGTAGACCGCGAATGGAATCTATGCAGACGGCATTGGCGAATTAGGGCGTTGAAGACTGCTTATACATCTGCTGATCGTCATGCTTTCAATTAATCGTATTTCAAATTCGAAGAGATCCCTGGTTGGGCACCCCTCATCATCTTCACAGAGGTAGGTCTGGGTTTCCGCTCTTGGAAGGAAACACCAGGCAAGCTGTCGCTCTTTTTGTTATCTGTTTCTAGTGAATTCGGCCTCGATCACGACTACATCTCCAACGATGCGCGTTTCTACTCTCAGCCTGCTCACGGGCAGCATCGCTGCTCCCGCAGCCTTTGCCCTTCCTGGGCCTCACGGATCTATCGGCAAGATTGTTGATGGACTACTTTCTGGTCCTGGAAGCGTCTCTGGATTCAAGCTTCCCACTCTTCACACTTCAAAGGGCGGGCATGCGTCGTGTGTCTCTGGCTACGTTCCCGTCAAAGCATCAACAGACGACAACATCAACCTCGACATCTCCCTACCAAAGAACCAATCCCAAGCCACCGAATTCTTCGTCGCAGCCTACTCCGCCGGATCCACAGTCGCAAAAGATGTCAACAAGGGGAAGGCCACCGTATCCGGGACTTACAGCATCTATGCCACGCTTTGCACACCAAAAGATAACTCCAAGCCCCATGGCGTTCAACTCCTCACCCACGGTGTCGGATTTGACAACACGTACTGGGATTTCGCCGAGGACTACAGCTATGTCGATGTCGCCGCGAAGTACGGCTACGCGTCTTTCTCCTACGACCGTCTAGGTGTTGGCCATTCAGAGAAGCCAGACCCGATCAGGTCAATCCAAGGTCCCCTCGAAGTCGAAATCGCACACTCCCTCGCAAAGTCGCTCCGTCAAGGCCATTTCAGCGAGCTGAAATTCGAAAAAGTCATCGGCGTCGGCCACTCCTTCGGCAGCATCATCTCTAATGCCATCACCAAGCAATACCCCGAGGCCCTCGACGCCGCTATCCTCACAGGCTTCTCCACCGACCTCTCCAGCCAGCCCCTATTCCTGCAAGCCCTGAACCTCGCCCTTGCCAACGAGAACCAACCCCTGCGCTTCGGCGAGCTCAACAACGGCTTCCTAGTTTCCAGCACCGTCATCTCGAACCAGATCGGTTTCTTCAAAGCCCCGGGCTTTGATCCTGCCAACCTCAAAAAGGCTGAAGCCACAAAGGGCACCGTCACGTTCGGCGAGCTCAACAGTCTCGCCGGTCTCGGCGGCTCGTCGCCCGAGTTCACCAAACCCGTAGCCGTCGTCAACGGTGTCAACGATCTGCCCTTCTGTGGAGGCAACTGCACTTACCCCATGGATGCCGCAAAGGCGGTTCAGCCCAAATACTACCCCAACGTCCCGGAGAGCGATTTCGGCTCGTACCTTGCGCCGGTCGCAGGTCACGGCCTTAACTTCCACTACTCCGCTGCGGGAGCTTTCGAGTACATCCAAAAGTTCTTGGTCGAGCACAAGTTGTAGGATAGAATAGATTATGATTAAGATTAGCGAGGAGGCGACATAGCTCTTTCGTAATGTTCATGGCATATTAGTTGGACCGGATCGCATTTCGGTCTCGCTTATTTTGGATCATTGAAATGTCCCTTTTCCGTCGCGGAAGACTTCGTCGTACCATGATTGCTCCTCATCCTGATTGTCTGCAGTCTCTCTGCTTTGACAGACTGTTGCCCAATCCGCTCCCTTTAGGCGGAGACTTCCGTCCTGGCTCGAGCCAAAGAGCAATGCAGCGCGCGGCGAGCCCTTCGTCTGATACGGCCACACAGTCAAAGTGTGATTGGTCTCAACCGCGCCAATCCTAGCAATCGGCTCGACGCTGCTCGCGTTTGCCGACATGCGTAGATCAAGCATTTCGCGCAGGAAAGGGAAGTACCAAGTCCGATCCCACCACGTCTGCTGCCGGTCTTTCAAGCCGTCTCGCCATGCGTTGTGGTGGATTCCGACGGGGATCGAGGTTGTCCAGAAATCGGCATACAACGGCACGGATGCCCAGCTTTGTTTCAGAACTGGGCTGTTCTCTAGCATTGCTAGTGGACTCGGTGCTAATGCTACGTCGCCGGGTAATGATTCAATGCGAGGCGGTGCGACGCCTGCGCGCGCAGAGTCTCGAATGAGTGATTCCGAGTCCGACAGTCGGACAAAGGACCCACTGGTTTCGGAGTAGCAGGTCGGATAGAAGAGCTCCTGGGTGTAGTCCAGGCCCAAGTGGAATTCGGAATTCTCGCCGTCTTCTTGTCGTAGACGGAGGGCATCCGCGGCATCACCACTAATCATGGCCTCGCGACGGCTGATTTCTTGCTCTCCGAAGATCTCCGCGAAAATGCCTTGGTCGCCGGAAAGTTCGTCGGGTGAGGGGTTGCGCTCGAGATGCTTGTTCATCCTGTCGCTGACGCGCTGGAAATACGCGCGCATGTCGCCTGCTGGTCCCATGAAGCTGCCGCTGTTAAGGTACCTGGGTCGGGCGTACTGGTATTTTGCAAATATTGAGTCGGTGAAGAAGCCGAAAATATTGTCCGGGAGAGGACTCGTTGGGAGATCACGACAGTGTAGGTCCGATAGCGAATTGCGAGGTGCAAAGCAGCGCTTTTGCGACGAGGTGAGAATGGTTTGGCGAGGGAAAGAGTTGTCAAAAGCAGAGCCGGACTCCATGGCGAGACGCTGGTCAGCTTGTGCATTGGCGGCGAAGTAGCGTTTGATCAGAACACTGGGAGGTAGTTGCATCCAGATGTCGTAAGCGTCCAGCATGAGCACGAGATCGTCTTCTTCTAGCTTCCCATCTGCTGTGGTGTTGCTGTCCGTTGCCCATTGCAGGTATTCAAGTACGCCAGTTATCTTGGTCAGATGTGATCGCGTTTCGTCGCCAGCCTGAACGGTGGTCTCGTCTTTCCAGTTCACAATGACTGGAGGTGGATAACCCAATGCCACAGCGCTGGCAATCACCTTGCACAGATTGACGCCTGGGCTGTTCGCCGGCAGAATTATAACGAGTTTCCTCTCTCCAGCAGGCGCGCCGTCTGCCCAATGCCTCGTTGGAAGAGGCGTGAGGTCTGTTTGCTGCCAAACGCTGCTGTGGAAGGTCTGAAGTCGTCAGCTCGAGATAACCCGAGGCCAAGAGACGTAAGGAGAGCGATCATACCAGGTAATAAGATGTGGCGATTATGATGGACAAAGAAAGAGCGAGCCAAGTGCCATTCTTCATCCACCGCATGTAAGCATTGTTAAGGCGGTACTGCTGGCGGTTGAGCACATTTGGTGATTTTGTCCTTGGCAGAGCCATTTCAAACCAAGTGTCACGGCAAGAGGCAGACTGGACTCCTGACTGATGTCTCACCAGAAGGTAGCCTTGAGAAAGTAGTGTGGTGAAGTATCAAAGGGATCTGTCACATCGAAACAAGTCACCGGGACTCTTCAAGCTAGCCAGAGGTGTTCGACAGAGAGGCTTAAGACATCATGATGGATGATCTGCAGGCATATCTAACGGAGGCAACCGCCATGAAAACTTGGAAAGGGCTCCTGGATCCTTTTCATAGCGGCTGCCTACAAAGGATCAGTCTTCCGCGGAGCGATTGAGGAGGTTGAAACCTTTTATTGGCTTGGATGCAACGGTCAGACTATAAGCCTGGCTTTTCCGGAGACAGCGTGATGCAGGCGTGAGCGAAGCATTTGCTAACAACTCAGGTTTGCAGCGGTCTGCAGTCGGTACTCCAGGCTCCCATTTGCTGGTTTTCCAAAACTGGGTCGCGCAGCCTTACACAGCCCTGCGATGGGATCGTGCGGTATTGGTCCGACCCGAAGGATTGGAAGATGGTCCGGAAAAGCTGGAAGCTGTGACTAGAGTGAGTGCCAAGGCGGCATGCGGCTCGCTCTATCGGTCGCGGACTGTGCTATATGTAGTAGTGTTTTGATGCGACCAAGCACAGAAGGACCTGAGCTTCCAAGGTTCGACTGCCCGGCCGCGGCGTGTACACATTGACTTTGCCTTGGCTGTATAGTCTACGGTTACTCACTGCAAGCGCTTGAGTGATTTGCAAAGATCATTGTACTCAAGAAGAAGCAGACGGCCGGCATGTTCAAGTATGATGAGAACAGCTTGTGGATAGGGGTTTTTTGGCGTCCACAAATGTCGGGTATCTGAAATTGACCGTTGACGGCCAAGCTTCGGTGACGGTGGATCACTGTTTGTGGTTGATGTTCAAGCTACAACCACTAGGGGGTGTCTTGAAGCCTCTACCTGAACGGGTTGCTGTGCTGGTCTGCAGGCTGCAGCTGAGGAGTGTGATGGCCAAGACTGGAGGATCCTTATCCATGTCCTGATGGACTCAGCTGAGACAAAATACGAAGCGGTCAAGAATAATAATGTTGCCTAATCCAAGTTACCGGATAGAGGCAGGTCGATGGGAAGAGACGGATTGAGAGGCGGAAGAAGATATCATGATTGCAAGTGGCAGCTGCTCTAGACTGAATTCAACGCAGGCGTGTCTGAATGTACAAGCCAATGGCGACGTGCAAAACGTGCTGAGGTACTATGTAGTTACAATCAGCTTGTACTCCGAGACGACACGCTCTGCGAAACTCTGAAGACCCGCAAACATTGAAGTCTGAGTCTTCTCAGCCTCGGTGTGACTATTGTGCGCGGAGTCATATATGTACTTTGGGAGTATTATTGAATGCGACTGGCCAGACAGCACAGCATGTCCTCACAGTACCAAATCACCCCACTAGATTAGCCAACACAACCTATAACTTTATGTCTGGCAAAGAACATCTCTTGGAGTTGATCGAAAAAGATGCACAGAAGCACATAGACCTGCTACAATCTTTGATCCGTGCTGCCTCGCCAAACCCGCCTGGCGACACACGAGAAGCCATCGGAATCGTCTGCCGATACTTGGATGCGCATGGAATCTCAAACAAATTGATCGCCCCAAAGGCGGAGTCGCCTAACTTGGTGAGCGTGCTCCATGGCAAAGGCAACGCCAACTCTGGAGACTCTGGCCGCCGTCTTGTACTCAACGGCCACATCGATCAGTTCCCAGTCGGAGATTCGGAGCAGTGGCAGAGAAACCCATATTCAGGCGATGTCGAAGATGGGTACGTGCATGGCCGCTCAGGCGTCGACATGAAGGCGGGTACTGCTGCATCTATCATAGCTTTCGCGTACATGCACCAACTGCGGTCTCAAATTACCGGCAGGTGTACGCTCGAAGTTGTGTCGGATGAGGAGACTGGCGGTAGGTGGGGAACAAGATGTTTACTCGAAGACGACGGGTCCGAAGAGTGGAAAGGAGATTGTGTTCTAATCGGAGAGCCCAGTGGTCTGGATAGTATTCGCTTTGGCGAGAAGGGGACACTTCGAATGGATTTCAATGTTACTGCACCTGCTGCTCACGGTGCGTACACCCATCGCAGTGAAGGAGCGATACGCATTTCGTCACGTCTCATTGAACAACTCGTTGCCCTTGAGAAGGTTGACTTCGGCATGGACGAAGAGATCAAACGACACATGCGACAGCCGGATGTGCGCAAGGTCGCGGATGAAATTATGTGGAAAGGTGCAGCTGATGCCATGCTCTTCCCAAGCGTCAACATCGGGACAATACAAGGAGGCGAAAAGATCAACATGATCCCCTCGGGGTGTAAATTCGCCGCAGACATACGAGTGCCCATCGGTGTCGAGTCAAGAGCGATACTTGAGAAAATTGACAGCATCCTTGCGGACTTCTCGGGCGCGTCGTACACGATTCGCGAGGACCACTCTCACAGCGCCGAGCACAGTGATCCGAAGCACGAGCTCGTCGGTCTGCTACAGACGAACGCCAAAGCACTGAGTGGCCGAACGCCCCTGGCCATCTGCTCACTGGGTGCGACTGATTGCAAGCACTTCCGCGCCCATGGAATCCCGGCGTTTGCATATGGTCCGCATCCCCGCGGCATGGCTGAGAGGGATGAGAAAGTCAGCATACAAGAGTTCTTGGATATTGTCAAAGTACATACTCTGACAGCTTGGGATTATCTCAGTGGGTCGGTGTCCCAGTGATGCAAGCTGGCTGACAGACATCGGTGGCGCTGTTACTGCTAGCAGCCGGAGGGCAAGCACAACGAGAGTCACTGCCTCAGTTTCGATGCCTGACACATTGACACGGCCCAAGGCATGTCAGAATGTCTATTGCTAGTGGGAACTCTGTTGAAACTAATGCACGGCCTCGACACTTCTATCTACAGAGACTGCAGAATTATTGTTGTCAGCACGGCACGCAAAGTGCGACTCATAATCGAAATGTTCACACTTCATCGTCGGATGCCTGTTGAGTCTACCAAGTGATTTGAATCGATCATGCCACACCCTTGTGTGCATCGTTCAACCATGTCACTATTGCCGAACCGACCTCCTCCGGCTTCTCCAGCATGCACCAATGACCAGCTTCAACATTCTTGACCTTCACATCCTTCACCAGGTTTTGCGCCTGGAGACCTTGCATTGCGGCAGTCGGGGCGAGTGGATCCTGCGTTGCTCCCACGAACAAATAAGGCACGTTCAGAACATTGCGCCCAGTCTCAGCGGCCTTCCTCTCGGCATCGATACTGACATCGCGAGTGACCGCTTTGTACCAGTTCAGCGGCGCTGTCCAACCGTCTCGCTTTAGCCGGCCTATCCATTCATTGCGAAACTCTCGGTCTTGAGCGTATGACAGAACGTCTGCACCAGCGTTCGCACTGTCATCCAACCACGCCTCCATACCACCTTCCACACACAGCACGTCCTTCATTCTCTGCCCGCCACCATGCAGCACCGTGAACATCTGCTCGAGATGAGCCTCAATTTTGGCAGCACCGTTCTCCGACGTAAACAGCGGGAAGTACCACATTGAGCAGTAGCCCTGGTACTGTTCCTGCATTGCCTTGATCTGCTGGAAGTCGAACGGGTAGGGTGAAGGCGGGACGAAAGCGGTGCCCAGGGTGATGAGTCCCGCGACGCGCTGGGGGTGGTAGGAGTACATTTTGCTCGCAAGCGCTGCGCCAAAGTCGTGGCCCAGCACTATTACTGTTTCCAGGCGTTCGTTGCCCAGGATGGCGAGCAGATGCCTGCAGCCCTCCGCTAGGCTGTACCGCTCGAAGCCTTCCGGCTGGCCACTTGCGCCGTAACCAACCAGGTCAGGAGCGATCACTCCATAGCCTGCGGGAAGAAGGTGCTTCGAGATCAAGTTGGACCACAATGATGCCGTGTCAGGGCAGCCGTGCAGTAGAAGCAGTGTGGGCAACCCTTTGTATGGAGGTAAGTAGTAGTACGTGTAATCCAGATCAGCATCGATCGAGAGCTGTTTGCATTGAAGGGCGTCCATGGTTTCTGTCACTGTGTTGTTCAGATCTGATCAAACCATGTAGTTGAAGACGCAAAGTCTTCTTATGCCCATCGCTACATTGCGGCTGAACGTAAGCTTGTTCTTTCGATGAACAAGTGGCGCTCTAGCGGCGTGACCAAGCCATGTTATGGCAAATTTACTACTGATGCAAGAAGCGACATAGTAGTTCGCTTGGGTCATTCGCGGTAGTGATCCTATCCGTCTTACCGCATGCCTCAGCACTTCGGATTCGGATACATCCCACGCAGCACGACGCCGGAATCCTTCGGCTGATTGATTTGTCCTAGACACCTAGCGATGGTAGTAGACCTGGACATGTAGTCAGATCAGTCTCGCCAGACCGTCGTGTAGTGAAGGGCCAAGATCAGATAGCAACACATACCGCGTAAGATTATTGGTATTGACGATCTTGTCGATGGCTATTGATTGAGATGTCGTCTGTCATAGCCGCATCCTCCTTATATCCGGGCGGGGTACTCTACAAGAGCTCGGTTTCGACCACATCCTCGCCACAACAAAGACAGCTGTTATATGTACGGATAGTGTTGATTGTTGCTTGAAAACATCACCAGTAACTTATCTTCACAAATATGGCTTCCAAATCGCTTTCAGACGTCAGAAACAAGGCCCTTCTACAGACAAAAGGCTACATCAACCATGCCTGGGTCGATGCAGCGAGCGGCGCAACATTCGACGTTCTCAATCCCGCCACGCTTGAGAAGCTCGCAACAATCCCCGAAATGGGCGTTGAAGAAGTCGATCGAGCCGTCGAAGCCGCAGCAGCAGCCTTTGACTCGTACAAGAAAACCAGCGCACGGCAGCGTGCCCGCTGGCTACGGAAATGGAGCGACCTCTGTCACGAAAATGTCGACGACCTGGCACTCATCATGACGCTGGAGAATGGCAAGACACTGACTGAGGCGAAGGGAGAGGTCGTTTACGCTGCTTCGTTTTTGGAGTGGTTTGCTGGGGAGGCGGAGAGGGTGCATGGAGAATTTATACCCACCGCAAACCTGAACCAGCGTATCGTTACGATCAAGCAGCCTTTGGGAGTTGCTGCTTGTTTGGCGCCGTGGAATTTTCCAGCTGCTGTATGTGGAGACTTCTCGAAAGCGGATCAAAGCTGACAGCTCGTGTATAGATGATCACCAGGAAAGTCGGAGCGGCATTGGCAGCTGGATGCACTACTGTGTGGAAGCCAGCCGGCGAGACGCCACTGAGCGCACTTGCTCAAGCCGTACTGGCCGAGCAAGCTGGCTTCCCCAAGGGAACGATCAACGTGATCACCACTCTCGACAAGGTCGCCGAAGTCGGCGAAGCACTTTGCAAGTCGAAAGCAGTCCGCAAGCTGAGTTTCACAGGCTCCACTCGCGTCGGAAAGCTACTGGCGAAGCAATGTGCCAACAACTTGACAAAGCTCTCTCTCGAATTAGGTGGCAACAGTCCATTCATCGTCTTTGACGACGCAAAGATCGAGACGGCCGTCGAAGCCTGTATCCTTGCGAAGTTCCGCAACTCCGGGCAGACTTGTGTGACGGCCAACAGGATCCTCGTGCAGGATGGCATCTACGACAAGTTTGCGGAGGCACTCACCGCGAAGGTCAAGACACTGAAAGTCGGTAACGGCGTTGACGAAGGCATCTTTGTCGGTCCACTGACCCATGAGCGAGCGGTGGAGAAGGCTTTGGGCCACATCAAAGGTGACTGACTCCCGTGCGACTGAGAGACGTCTCACTGACATGCTTGTCCAGACGCACAATCACACGGTGCATCGCTTGTCCTTGGCGGCAAAGCCTTCCAACCAGGCAAACTCAATGGTTATTTCCTTGAACCAACGGTCCTGACAAACATGGCTCAGGAGTCTCTGACGACGCGGGAAGAAGTCTTTGCCCCCGTTGTTGCGCTGTACCGCTTCAAGACCGAGGAGGAAGTCATCAAGACTGCAAATGATTGCGATGTCGGCTTGGGCAGCTTTATCGTCACCGAGAACCTTGCACGCACCTGGAGAGTCGCTGAGGCTTTGGAAGTCGGAATGGTCGGGGTCAACATCGGGTTGCTGTCGGCTTGTGAGAACCCATTTGGAGGCGTCAAAGAGTCTGGGTATGGACGGGAGGGCGGACGACAAGGTATCGATGAGTACCTCACTGTCAAGAGTATCTTCATGAATGTAGCGGCGTGAGGGTCGTCCGGGGCAGATCGGAATGTAAGTTAGAGGTTCTTGTGTTTAGCTGAATTCCATCGTGTTGTTGCATTACCACCTGACATCCTATCACTTCCCACCGACAGGTCAGTCGAATACTCACAGCTTGCCCTAGCTCGTCTCGCCGCACCTCAAGGTCAGACGTGAAACGTCTTGTGTTCAATGGGTGTTGTGCTGTCGAGAAGGTTGAGCGAATGCGACTACGCTGGCGGTATCCCATCGTGTCAAGGCCATGGCTTGATGTAAGCCACAACACGAACGAGAATCATTCATGAGAAGGCGACACGGCCATGTCGTTCGTTCAGACGGAGCGCCCCGGCGACAGAATACACACGGGAGGCGGAACATTGCGGGGGATTATTGTGGAAAAGATGGGCGAGATATGGGCAAGAAGGCGCTTCTCCGGGCCTACCAAGCCTGTTCTCATTGGCCCAAGACCCCAAACCCCAGGTCCCAAGATGATAAGGATTCAGCCTGAGATGTTTTGCTCAGGTGGCACAATTACTGTACACACGATTGACACGCCCTGGATCTCTTATAGCTTTTTGTCTTCCAGGAAACAGATATCGCTTATCGAAAGCACCCGATGGCAAACGAATGACAAGTCAACGGCTTATCAGGTTGCAATGCGATCGGAAAGTTACACGTCGAATTGGCGAAATGGCATCGTACTTAAGCATACCTGCGTCTTTACAATGAAGCGCCTTGTGATCATTCGTCATAGTACTCTTCCGTCAATCGTTTTACTTTCCGATCTAGAATCGTCATCATGGGAGGCATAGAGCAAGACCACGGCAATGCCGAACAAAACGTCGCGTTCGACTCGATGTACGTGCCGGACTTGAACGACAAGGCCATGGAGAGGCGCATTGTGCGGAAGATCGATATGCACCTCCTGCCCTGGATTTGCATATCCTATCTTATAAACTACCTTGATCGGGTGAGTAATCCTGACCTCAGTAATGGATTGAATATCTTGGGAAAGCAAGGATACTGACAATGCCACCAGGTCAACTTGGGCAATGCACGAACGTTGAACAATAACATCCCTTCGGACAACATCGTCACTGAGCTCGGCCTTACTGGTAACCGCTACAACATCGCTGTCGCGGTCTTCTTCGTGCCATACGTTATATTTGAGGCTCCCTCGAACTTTGCGATGAAGTATTTCTCTCCGTCGGTGTGGATTGGTCGCATCATGATCTCTTGGGGTATTATCACGATCTGCACTGCAGCTGTCTTCAACTTCGAGGGCCTGCTTGCCATTCGGTTCTTCTTGGGTGTCGCCGAAGCCGGCTTCTTCCCTGGGTGAGTATCTGCTTCCAATTGCGAGACAAGATGTATTGCTGACTTCTCCAGCGTCGTCATGTATTTGTGTTACTGGTACAAGCCATCTGAACGAGCTACTCGCTTGGCCATCTTTGCAGGATCTGTCGCCGTTGCAGGAGCATTCAGTGGTCTCCTCGCTAGTGGGTATGTCGTGTCGAATGGATCTGTACACCCTCTGAAACGAAAAGCTAATCGTTGCTTCAGTATTTCTTTCCTGAACGGCAAAGCAAACCTTGCAGGCTGGCAGTGGCTGTTCATCCTTACCGGAATCCCAGCTGTGCTGTTCGGCATCGCCGTCTGGGTTTTCATGCCCGACTACCCGAGCGATGCGAAGTTCCTGACTCCAGAGGAGCGTGCCTTTGCTGTGGCTCGTATGGGACCCTTTGCACCACACAAGGAAGACAAGACCTTCGACTTGAAAGTCGCAAAGTCAACGCTGCTCGACCCGATGTTCTGGCTGTATGCGACGTCCTACTTCTTCATGGTCAACAGTCTGAACAGTTTCTCGTACTTCAGCCCGACCATTGTCGCGAACTTGGGCTTCTCTGGATACGTCGCGCAACTCCTCACCGTACCGCCAAATGTTTTCGCTCTGGTCATCATCATTGTCAACTGCCTGCACTCCGACTACTCGAAGGAGCGTATTGGTCATTCGCTTGCTGGCCTCGTTCTCGTAGGAACCGGCTATCTTCTCCTGGCGCTTTTGACAAACTGGATCGGTCGCTATGTCGCGGTCTTCATGATTGCTTGCACCAACGCGGCGGTGCTACCATTCTTGGCACATCGTACTAGCACAGTCTCAGGCTCAACGGCAACCGCTCTCGCAACCGGCGTCACGATCGCGTTCTCCAACTGCGGCGGCATCAGTGCGCCATTCCTCTTCCCCAGCGCGGACGGACCGCAATACCTGATGGGCAACGTAAGTAGCAACACCCCCAAACGCCTTCGCTTGCGACCAGAGTTCGTGCTAATCTATCGAAACAGTGGACTGTGTTTGGAATGCTGTGTTTCACCTTCCTGATGATCGTGTACCTTGGCTTCAAGCTGGGTACCAGCTCAGAGTACCGCGACTTCGCACCAGGCGCGCAAGAGCAACTGGCGCAGACCATCAGCGTCGAAGGCAAAATCCCGGATGAGGCGCGAGACTCGTGGGAGTTTCCATCGGCTCCGGTAGTGGTGAAGGATGCAGACGCAAATCCCCGGCAGTAAACACTGTAACCGCTCGCTTCGAGAAGTGTGGCCTAGATTAATGGCAGCATGAGAACCCAGTCAATGAGTCTAATAGATTGCGTTATTCGCTTGACGAACCAGAGGACGTGGTCTTGAGAAAAGACATCCCCGAGAGTTCACGGCGATGAAACGGCCTCGCTTGAGTCTATTCTTTTAGTCGGAATCGGCGACGCGGTGTGTTTCCTAAATGCCAGTTAATTATGCGCGGTAGTCGCACGGCGCTATCGTTCAGCACAAAACGCACGCACATGGCACGTACCAAGCGACCGAAGCATCCCTGTCTCGAATTGACAGTAAAATTCGGCCGATGGATCATGAGGATACAGTATCCGCAGAAAAATCAAAGGTAAGTCCGGCCGTTGGGCGACGGCGGAGTAATTCTTGAAGGCGTTTTCCGCCGATGCCGGAGTCTCCCGGTGTCAAACCAGAACCCCTGCGTGTCGATTAGATGATACAACCATGATCTGATAAAAAGATTAGATGAGCAACATCAGGGCTTTGCGGTCCAGCCTCGTTGTGACTCCACCTCCGACTTCACCAGCTTCGTCACTACCAGGGTTGCACGTGCTGCGCATGGGTTGAAGGTTTCGGCATGGCTACCGGTTCCTCTCTGGTCAAACAAATGCTGCCCCATCGCTTGTCTATACCATTTCCAAGCACCAGCGCCATTTCAAAGCAGCGGCGGAAAGACGCCCGATGGCAAGATGGATGGCACGGTGTCATGGTACTATGCCCGATAGACATCAAGATTGATCAGACTTTTTCGTGCTTGTCATAAAGCAAGTAGGCGGCCGCTGCCTCGATGTCATGCATTGAGCCATCTTCTCGGCGTTCTCTCTTTTTGCGCTCACACTTATCACTCGCAGTAACGCTGGATCGTTGCCATTGACTGGCCATACACTGCAATCATGCACTTCACGAACCTTGCTGGATGGCTCAGTGCCGCGGGCTTTGCCGCTGCCACGAGCTACGATTACATCGTCGTTGGAGGTGGCCCTTCTGGTATCATCACCGCCGAGAGGTTGACCGCCGCGAACAAGTCTGTCTTATTGCTTGAGCGCGGCCATGGCCCTACTGTCGACACCGGAGCGAACGTCACGCTCCCTTGGGACAACCAACTCACCCCCATCGACGTTCCTGGTCTTTCCGATGGCGTTGCTGCCACCGATATCTGGCAGAGCTACATCTGCGGCGACACACCCAAGATGGCTGCCTGTGTCCTTGGCGGAGGTCCTACCGTCAACTACATGGTCTTCGTCCACCCCTCCGACCACGACTTCGACGACAAGTGGCCCGTGGGCTGGAAGTGGAACGATGTCAAGGCTGCTTCTGAGCGTTTGTACAGTCGCAACCGCGGCACCACCCTCCCGTCTGCAGACGGCAAGCTGTATGAGCAAGGTCTGTACAACTCTCTGTCCAAGGTTCTTGGCCGATTCGGATACCAGTCTGTCGACATGATCGAACAGCCCAACGAAAGGCACGAGGTCTTCAGCCACCCGTCTTGGAACGTCAAGAACCAGCTCCGTGCCGGACCCTTGCGCACTTATCTGCCTCTCGCGCAGGAGCGCGGCAACTTCGAGCTTCGCACCGGCACCAAAGTCATCCGTGTTGTTCGTGACGGAAGCAAGGTGACCGGCGTCGAGATCGAAGCTGCTACTGGATCCAGCGAGACTGAGATCGTCTCGATCAAGCCGAACGGCCGCGTCGTCCTTGCTGGTGGTGCTCTTCAAAGCCCTCGGGTCCTGTGGAACTCCGGAATCGGTCGTGCCGCGGAGATTGAGACCGCAGCAGCCAGCGGCATTAGGGTCCCTGCACGAAACAAATGGATTGACCTTCCGGTCGGTGAAGGCCTCAAGGACCACCCGATCTTCTCCCTCACCTTCAAGTCCAACGAAACGTTCAACAAGCGTGACGGCCAAGCCATCCTTAACGGCACCGACCTGGTCGACATTGCCGCTTTCACAGGCAACCGCACTGGCTCGCTGACCGAAGGCAAGCACGAGCTCATCCTCTTCACCTCCCGCGAAGGCGAGGACGGCCAGACCCGCTACTTCCAGGGCTCATGCGCCGCTGACGCCGAGGGTGTCTTCACCATCAAAGTCTACCTCACTCACGGCGCCACGTCCTCTGGCACTCTCAGCCTCAACGAGACCCAGACCACCTACATTTCCGAGACTCCGTACCTGACCACCGATGCCGACAAGAAGAGCGCCTCGGACTTCGTCGCCGAGATGCTCCAGAAGCTTTTGTCGCGCGGTACTGGCTACTCGCTCAAGACCCCAACCAACGTTACTGCTTTGATCGACGGCCTCAGCGCCGGCAGCCACTACGTCGGCACCACCAAGATCGGCACCGACAGTGGTCTCGAGAACGGCACTGCTGTGGTTGACCTAGACACCAAGGTGTACGGCACCGACAACCTGGTAAGTTCACGCCCGTCTGATTCTCCGGACATAACATGTCACTAACGTCTCATAGTTCATCGTCGACGCTGGTATTCACGCCGACCTGCCCACTGGCAACCTCCAGACCACCGTCATGGTTGTAGCCGAGGCTGCTGTTGCCAAGATCCTGGCTCTTGAGTAAGGCTTGAGATCCGGCCATATTGATACCCCGAAGACCGCAACGAGGACGACGAAGTTTAGATGCAACCGTTTGATTTTGATGCGCGCTGGAAGATCGCACAGCGCTAGCTAGCATTTGAGAGGCTTTTCCTGGCGCCGTCGGCTTACTGCTGCACGATTTGATACCTTATACCCTTTTAGAGATCGCGAAACTTCTTGACTATCACTTCATCGATTCCTTATACCTCTTTCGCTTTTGTCGGCTAGCTCACTCTGCCCGTAGTTAAAACCCTTCCTCTCAGCATTGGGCTGGCACGCTCTAGCCGGCGAAGCCGCAATGAAAGCATTCGTGAATCGCGGGCGCACGTCGAGATGCTAAACGAAATGGACGCAATCCTTCAGCTCTTTGTCACACGCTGCATCCTAACGTTCTTCCAGAAGTCCGCAATCTCCTCCGGCAGAAGCGTCTTACTCAGGGGTATCTCCCACTTCTCCCGCTCCGAAGCGACGTGATTGTAGAAAGCGCGAATCACCCGAGGTCGATCTCCAACACCGGCAAAGTGCAGCATCATGTCGCCTCTCTCGACGTGGTACTTGTTCCACGACTCGTCTTCGCCTCTGGGGTACGAATTGAACCAGCGAGGAGGGACATAAATGCAGGCGCTGGCGTACCGGGGATCCTGGATCATGCGCTCCATGGCGCTCTGCTCGGTAAATGGCAGGTCCTCGTCAGGTTTGTAGGTAGGGTACGACAGGATGTTTGTGAGGAAGTTCACGCTCCATGCAGAGACCCGCAGTAAGAAGACACCGTTGTTCAGACCGTTCCAGTCCTCCGTCACCAGGAGGTTGATGCCATCTAGATCGTGCGTGGGCAAGAAGCTCTCTACCGGAATCAGAGGGTTGACTACGAGCGTGTCGGCGTCGAACCACATGAGCCAGCGCAACCGGATGGCTTCTGGTTTCGACATCTCGTGAAGCAGGACTGCCAGCAGAGCGGTTTCTTTCGTCCACAAGCCGTCTATGATTGGTCGGTCGAGGACGAAGATTGGGTAGTGGTGGATCTCGCTTTGTCGGAGATGCGTGTCAAAGGCTGGAAGATGGCCGGACCCGTACTTGCCGTGCATTACCGTGCATTTGCCAATCCCGGAACCGCCAGACGACGCTGGAGTGTTGATTGGCAACACATCCGTCCCGAGATGGAAGATCTGAGGCGCTTGTACAGCAAAAGGTAGGTGGAAGGTGGCAAAGGAAGCAAAAGGCGTCGTGGCTGCCGTCGAGTTATAATCGCAGAAGGTGTGGGCACTGTTCCTTCGTTCGAACCAAGCCGCTTTGCCAACAATAAAGATGACGCATGCAAACAAGGCGTAGAAAGAGATGTGAAGCAACGTCTCTCGTTGTTTCCGTAGCATGCTTGGAGATGGTTCCAGGGACGTGGATCGTTTGGGTTTCTGGTGAGATTCAACCCGAGGCATACGGAACGAAATGAGACGCGCAATAAAAGATTGAACTGTTCAGCCGCCAGGGAACCGTCGCTTTCGATACTTAAGGCATCTTTACAGATTGGGAGAGGAGCATCAGTCGCAAGTCAAGCATTGTCGTCCTGTCGACAGCCAAGCGTACAACACTACGCGTCCTAAGGATTCTCGACAACCTTAGCACTTGGCGACAGCGTAAGAACAGCGCCCAATATGGCCTTAGACTACACTCTGACTATGATCCTAGGTACGGAGCGCGCTAGAGCAGGTCTGTCCATGTCGAGGCGCAGTCATCGGGCTCAAATAAGAGAAGACAGTTGGTGACGACGAGATGGGTGTCGTGAATGGCTGATATGCTTTCGAAGAAGGAAGTGTCATACGCGCATGGCGATAGCACATATTTTTCATTACAATGGCAGGAACAGCAGATACCTTAGTACGTGGAGATCCACTGAACAAAGCTTTCGATATCGGCGCTCTCTCAATGTCGACGTGTGAGACAGAATTGACTTTGGAACACGTGCACGTGTATCTTGCAGCAAGGATCGGGTGCCTCACTTGGCCAGAAGTGACGTTTCGGAAGTTAATCTTTCGAAGAAGTATGGAGCCTAGTTCATTGATTGAGTTTGCTGCCCGGGCAGACGTGGACATAGACTAGGTGGTAGGCCATGTCACGTCACATCTCGGCTCGACACTACTAGATCTTTAGGCAAGTCCTTGCGTCCTTGTGCACCTGTCTTCTGTTGTACTTGGAGTTGTAGATACATACGATAACGTTACTGAGGCCGCCGAACACAATCCCGCTACATGTTTCCCTTCAACATACCGAACATGGCACCCATCAACATTCCGTCAGCGTTGACACGAGTCCTGGCACCCGACTTGGCTTCAAGTCTGGTTGACAATTTACCATTTGTTCTGGAAGAGCTCTTACAGTCACATCAGGAAGGCTTGGACGGCGCACGATTGCTACTTGATTGCCATCTTTCGCTCGTCAACATTACCGACGCCACACATCGCCATGCTCTTCCGGTAGCATCGATCGACATCACGCCATTGTTACCGGCGTCTCAGCCTGTCACGTATCCTCGCAGCGATGCTCACACTAATCACTCCGGCATAGTCTCTTCTGTCGCCGGCCACGGTGCTCCTATCCAGCCAGTATTGTCCGTTCCAAATACATCGTCGGTTGCCGGGTCGGAGACGTCGAATAAGATTCAGAAACGGCACCAACGGGCCTCGAACATCACAAAAGGCCGTCAAAGAGCGCGCATGTCATCGCCAAAGCACAAAATAACATCGTCAAATGCGGAGCTTGTCTCGCAACAGGGAATCTCGACAGATTGTATCGTTTCACCACCGAGCGATGCGGCACTCGACAAGCTTGTTGATGGCATCTGGCAAGCCTTATTCTCCGACGCCGAATTGGACCCTAGTGACTTCCTTCAAGCTGGTCGAGCGATAACAGACTCTACAGATCTCAAATTGCTCGGGAGTCCAGAGAGCGACGTTGCCGACAATGCCACCGACGACGACAACGACGACAAAACGATCGCCGCCCGACTTCATTTCAGTCGGATCAACATGATTGCACGCAAGGTCAGCCAGACGAGCAAGGCTTGCAGAGCGATCGAAATCGGTGTCCAGGCTCGCTGGATGCAATGCTTTGACGATCGCGTGCAAGCGTTGACAGCAACATCATCTACGGACATGGCCAAGAAGCGTGCAATAGCTGAGGCTTGCTCCGACTTCAGATGGTCAGAGAAGGAGCTACGCAACAAGATGGGCATCTGGCGTGGCTACCAGGAAATTGCTAGACATGGCGGCTATGCCGCCCTCGTGTTCGCGGGGCCAGGATTGTATCGATTTTGCAAATATCGACTCTCGTTTTGCAGCGAAACTTTTCGGCGACTCGCGGACCTGCGGCCTGCATTCGAGGTCGCAGCGGACACTTTGCATCCCTGCTGGAGACAAGTCCTGGGTTTCCTGGGCCTGTCATCGACGCGAAAATACACAGGGCACCTCCACGACTGGGTTCTGACCGGACGAGGCAACGAAGCCGTCTCGTTAGCAAGCACATACCGCAAATGGGACGCACATTTCTCCTACCGCCACATCCACGAAAGCATCATCGACGAAGAAGCTTGGGGCGATCACGACCCTCGAACCATGAACCCCTCTACATCACCGGAAGAAGCCCATACGTGCCAAAACTGTCGGCAGCACCAAGCCGACGAAAGCCTTGAGAACAAGTGCGCGTGCTTCCCAAACCTATACGGCACTTCTCGCCCCAAATTGCCTCCGGTCCAGATCGCCCAAACGTCGAGTGGCAAAAACAACGGGCTCTTCGCCCGTCTACCCATCGAGCGAGGGAGCGCAGTAGGAGAATTCGTCGGCCGGATCACAACGGGCGTCTCGGGCATGGACGTCATGTTTGGCAAAACCGACCAGGCATCGTACCAAATCTGGCAAGGGAAAGAAGGGAATTTCACACGCTTCGTCAACCACTCGTGCAAACCGAATGCGCAGTTTGAGCATTTCAATTGGCGCGGGACGCAGCGCATTCTGCTCGTCTCGGAGGGCATCGCAGCTGGCGAAGAGGTGACGGTCGATTATTCTGATACGTATTGGGAGGTGAGTTTGGTTCTTCTGTCGCACGCCTCCTCATGAGTCGGATAGAGTGGACACTGACTGATTGACTGCTACTAAGGGCCTTGATAAGAAATGTTTGTGTGGTCAGTCCGAGTGCAGATACCGTGATCGGATGTGAATGAGATTGTCTGTCCCGAGCTGAATCGAGGTAGCATCTTCATGCTATTTTCTTCGATGCGTAGTCGTAAGTAGAGCTCGCATATTTGGCTTCTGAGCTTTGCTCCGGGGTCGATCCAGGACTGTTGTTGACAAACGACTGTTGTGACTGCCAACAGGGGTATTAACAGTTAGCAGGGGCAGAAATAGAATGTCCAAGGAGAGATTGCAGGCTTAGAAGCTATCGATCATGTTTCGACGAGTGACAGGAAGACGACCGGTTTGAGTGAAACTCATCGGTGTTATCCTACTGAAACCTCATCGAATCACATTCCTACTGAATATGCCCATTCCCCTGCTGCCTACACTTGCCGAACATCTCCTTGCCGAACCCATCCCTCGCTTCGTGTATAGTGATCCTCTCAGCAGCCTTGACCAGATCGTAGCTCACTTCCTCGTTGACGGCACTGTCATGGGCATAAGCCTTGTGATTATGTACAAGATGGCGCAGCCATTTGGCAGCAGTCCAGAGTTCACCGCTGGCTCTGCCGCGGATGAGGGCGAGATATTGCGCGAGTTCGCATCTCGTTTCGACGTCAACGTTCAGGCTGTCCAGGTACATTTCCACAAGAGGGATCAAGCCGGGGAAGCCACCGTCGGGCTTGCCGTTGATGATCTCGTCGACGGACATGAGCTCATACTCGTCTTCGACCGGGCCGAAGGGAGTTCCGGGTCGGGATGGATTAGGAGTGTTAGAGCCTGATGGAGGTGCTGAACTCATTCTGCTGTTACCGCGGCGTGGAAGAGGGTCTTTTCGGAAGTAGAATCTGTCGTTGAGCACGGCATCGCGCTTGTGAGCAGTCTCCATGTTTTCGGTGGTTCGCGGAATGGGAAGGTAGAAATTGAGGTTGAAAGTGAGAATGGCGCGAGTGATCAAGACGACGAAGACTGAGAAGGCCGCGTTTTCAAAGTCCGTGATTTGAATCTCCATGGGTCGCACTTCCACGCGCCAGCCAATGTCGCTACCGACTGGAGGTGGTTTGAAGCGCATGTGTTGCCAGTTGGTAGATTGCAGGTTTTCGAAGTGGTCCGCCTTTTCAAGGTCGAGCTCTTCCAAGTCTTCCGCGAAGACAACGATAGGGTCGCGAATGAAAAGATGAGCGAAATGGGTGGCCAGTCGTTCGTCCATGCCGCCTTCAATCAGGCGTGCTTTGTGCTCTTCATCAACAACAAGGTCCGGGTCCAAGTACTCCGGCCTCAAGCGGGCGTCCTGTGAAATGTAGGTGCTGTTGCTTGCGTATCTTGACTTGGGAATCCGCCATCGATCGTGCTTCAGTGGTTTCTCGCCTAGCTCTTCGGGTGTGCGGTCATCAACAGCGCCACTGATTTGGTTCCATCTCACGTCTGTATCCGCGAGGAAGCCCTTGTAAATGGGAGTGGCGGCAGTTAGAGCCAACAGAATTGGCCCAATGGGGGATAGCTGGTCGTACATGGTCCTGCCTTCTTCGATGTTCTTGGCCTGGAATGTGATTTGGAGACAACATGAGCCCATACCGAATGCCATGGCATCCATGTAGATGCAATCATCTTTGGCTGCACCGTTGCGAACATCATCATCTTCTGGCCAGTTGTGGAGATCATAGTCGACGGTGGGATCCTTGAACGGTCTGGGTGTTTTCTCATCGTGGAAGACAGGCACATTGAGCTCAACCTTGCGGCCTCTCCTGGCTCGAATGTTCGCGGCCAGAGTAGGGAAACGAATGTGTGGGTTCGCAATCTCGTCGGGCAGGAACTGAGAACGAAGCTTGGAACCGGATGGTGGGTAATAGGGTGTGATCGACGTCCGGTCGCCAAGGCGAGGGAATGTGGTCAAGGTGATGGGGAATTCGTTGTCTTCCATGTGATCCTTTGCGATCTTTCGCCTGAGGATGGGTTAGCTGAGTGTCTGGGAGTTTGAGGCGCTTAGAGAACAAACCTCCAGCGCATGTCGCCCTCGACAGAGAGCAGATCCTTGAATCCAATCCCCCACGGTGCGCCTGGTGTTGCCTCGAGCATGAAACGACCAAATTCGGGGTGGAATACAGGCGCGGTCTTGTCGCCTCTGTCTCGCCGTTAGTCCATTTCACCTTGTCAATTTTTAGGGGGAAAAGCGTACTCTGGCTTGCCGCGCGCCAGGTCTGGCACACCTCCACCTTGCTTTAGCAGCTCCGCATCGTTGGCCAATGCCTCCAGAATGTCAGCCTGTCTCAGGGAAAGTTTGACTTCTTTGTCTTTGTCGTTGAAGTTTACGACGAGATATTCGATCTGGCCAAGACGTCAGCGGTGCCTTCTTCCTCTGCCTCCAATGCTGCCCTCGACTTTGCCTTACCTCATCGCCCCAGAGCAGGGCATTGCGCTCCTTTCCTTTCGTGTTGCGCCAAATGGCGAGTAATTGCTAGCGCATGCATCAGAGTCTGGCCATCGCATCCGCATTTGTCCTGGCCAAGCATACCTCGATGCCCCATTTGCGCACATGGCTCGCCTTCTCTTTCGCTTCCGGCCAATCTAGAGGCGTTCCAATCGCTCTGCAGCACGCTCCGTCAACGTTACATTCTCAATTTGGCCAGCGCTTCGCATGCGAGCAATCGTGGGATTCGGCGTACAGCAAACCCATGAGCGCGTCTGACTACTCGATCCGCGCGGTGAAGGATCTACGTCGCCGTTTCCCTATAGCCAATCGTGGTCTTTTGTGCGCAGCTTGTCCCTGGTGTGGCCTATCTCTTCAATCACACTGCATCGTCGCTCGCGGTTCCGGCCGGCTGTTTTCGTGGTGGGTCGGCTGGCAGCGCAGCTTCACGAGTGGGAGGTAGTTTTGGATTGTGGAAGTCGCATTCGGTTTACGATGCACACAGTTCCACGCGGAAGAGGTGTAAGTGAATTTCTCGAGAGGCGCAACTTATCAGAGCACGCAATCGCACTATAAGCAATCCCAGCTCTGGAGCGCGTCGGGAAAAGTGGATTACAAACCATGATGCAAAGACTGGCCCGGCCGAGAAGGGCAAGTAAACACGGGAGGCACACGGCAAAGCTAAAGAAAGGAAAGGGACGCGACCGGACTTCACTTCCATCTCTTGTCATCACTTGCTTGGAAATGCAGATTGTGGATGGCTCGTCAGCTTATTAACAACTTTCGCATGTACATGTCCAACGGTGCATGGCACAATACGACCTGTCACGCTCGGCTTACACATCGGCATGCACATGCGCCCTACCGAGTCTCTAGACCCCTCTTCTTCTTCTGCGGCTGCCGCATCTGCATCCTCACGCACAAGCCAGCATGAAATGATATGCCACCCATCGCTGTCAATAATGGCATGCTGGCCTGCACTCACATTGCCTCAGGTACAGTATGTTGGCGAAGCACTAACGACCCAAGGACAGACCTGGTATGGTTCATGCACCATCTCGGGAATCTAGTGCTCCTCGTCGCTGGTGTAGACCGGGAGTCGGTCTTGTCGGTGTTCTATCTCAGCACGTGATCGAGAATATCACTTGCATATCAACGACACCTTGCACATTGCACATGCTGCTTTCTCAGAAAACATGTGATCTTGACACTCAGGCTGTCAGGCATCATCCGTTGATGGACCGCCAGCAGATCTTATTCCCGGGGCATTGCCGAACTTGACTGCTAATACTCCGCGGTTCGACCACATCAGACCAAAAAGGGATGAACGATCTGCGCACTACTACCAATCGAGCCAGGATGTTGCAAATTGGCCTCAGCCTCCATCACCAGTACGCAGTCATATGTGCGATATTTCCTGGCTCTTTCCATGGTATGGAGATGCTCGCGTTTCAACATCTGCTAAACTTGGCGGAGCCTCGCTTCCAGACTCGGCGACCCGATCACTCATCTTTTTCCTGAGGAACGATAGATGTCTAGCGAAGCTGACGAATAATGCCGGCGGCCGAAACAAGCAAGCTAGCTGAAAGAGACAACCAGAAGACCATGGCCACATCATCCAATCGCCTGGATGCTTATCGACCGATCCGGAGCAGCCATCGATACCTTTCGTGTACCCAATCATCTCGACGGCAACTTGCACACGTACTGCAAGCGCGATAGTATGCGAAAGCTCGGTATTTGACCAGCAAATCTGACCGATCGCATTTTGCCCACTGAGGCAGGGTTGGAACGAATAACAAGCCAGGAGTAGAAGACCGAAAGTGGTATGCCCAGACGCATGAACGAGGATCGGCCTTTCCAGACCCATCTTGCCGTCTTCCCCGGGTCTACACTAATGCCTACATACCCTGTCACTCTATCATCCCGCCACTTTGGAATGATCCTCAAGATCCCCCTCATGCTTGCACACCTGTGCACATGCCCTGCAGATCCACGGGTGCGATCAGGCACATCGGCATTGTTCGTTCAATAGATCTGTCACTCTGCCTAAGCGCTCTCGATTCAGCGCCCGAAGAATTGGATAGGGTAAGGTTGAGACCAAGAAGTTGCAGACTGTCACACGACAGTAGTGGTAAGTGAAAGCGCAAAAACGGAAGCAGTCAGCGCCAAAAACAAAACGGCTTCGACTCCCGGAACCCAGGCCTCCAAAACAGCACCGTTAAGAGCACTTGAGGAAGCGACAAGATCGGTAATAGGGATTAGAAAAGCAACACTACACGTATTGAGCGATGTCTCAGTCCAAACTCCAGGCGATGACGAGAAAGACTCAAGGCCAGCAAGATATGTGTAAGCTATACAGTAGTGGCAATCCAGATGGCGTGCATCGACGCACCCGTTACTATCGCACAAATACGGTGTACTTACCATACCTACATACATGCACACGGCCAGACAGAACCAACATCGACAACTCGATACATCGAGCATCTTCGGAATTCTAAGCGATTGGAGTCTGTGGATGTACTTTTGCCGCACCGATATTTCCCAAGTCCCGAACAGTGCAATGCAAGTATTCATACATCCCACTCCTAGCGAAAACAAGAAACATCAAACCAAAACCATCGAATGACTCGCGATCAAACCCAGCCATCCAATCCACAGCGACCGTCAACAGCACATCACCCCAGTACTTCCAGCAGTATGTACAGCAAGTAATCCTTCGATGCACCTCACGCAAATCCTCCTGCAGGGCCGAACAGAAGTAGACGGAATAAACGGGTCTTGCCTTGTCAGCACCTAAGCGAACAAAAAGGCAACTGGACCCAGAAGCCCATTCGCGCAAGCCCGAGGGACTTGACGTGCATATACATACATACATACATACATACATACATACATACATACATACATACATACATCCATACACGTAAGGTGGCATGCCTGCAGTCTTGACAGTGCAGTGGTGCGATGCGATTTCCGCACGAGTCAGGTGAACGAGTCTGCAGCCTTTATTTTTTTTGCTGTCAACACGATGACCAGGTAGTAGGTACTGCAAGTCCTGCTCACTCGGGTATTTGCATATTTGAACCGCAATACTGGCAACGCTAAGAGGCTACGGTACATGTGTACCTAGTGACTAACCTAAACATTGTCAATGTAGGGATCTGGGAATGGGCATAATATAGGCCTCGCATGAATTGCATTTCTCGAAGTAAGGTAAGCGGTCACCCACTTTGCACCGCGATCGAAAGTGGAAAATGCATCAGTCAGAAAAGAAATTGGAATTGTTAGAAGCGAGTATGTATGTAGCAGTAGACGCAATAATCATTAATCAAAGATAAGTGGAGTAATCAATGGTAAAGATGGAGATGATCTGCATTTCTTACTCTTGTACATCAGCGTCTAGAACATTCGTCACTCGCAAACCGTAGAATGACTACCTACATCTCCATTCAATCCTAATGCATGTATATATAGAAAGTACAACAGATGAATAGATAAACTATGTATATGTCTACAACCATGCCTTCATATCTCAATAGTCAAATCCTCTCGTCCGATCGAATTGGGCTCATAAACGCGCACATGTCAAAAGTCACCATAGAATAATGAGCATACCTTATACATTTCGCTACGCCTGGCCTGACCCGGGTCAGGCCAGACATGGACGCATGGGGTAACACAATAGTAGTAGTAGGAGTAGTGTCAGCATTAGTATGTATGCAGATGTCACAAGAACAGGGGGCGGAATCGAGAACTCAAACCTATACAGTGTACAGTACTACCTACATCATTAGTCACGGAGGAAGGATTCGCCACTACAACTGCAGCCTGGGAATGGAATTTGCAAGATCATTGGGTAAAGTGTTTCTGCAGGCGATGATGGACATCCTTCAAGGCCGGTCTATGATCCGATGCGATGCGATGCACGTTCTTACTTCGAATGGTAATGCAATGGCTCGCCACGTCCTTAGTCCACCCATTCATACTCCTAGCCGGACCTCACGGGATGCCAGCCGCGCTCCGTCGAACAAGTTAGTCCGGCAATCGCCACCGTAGCCTCCTCCCTAGTTCCAGCCGCCGCGTACGAACTCAGGTAGGAGTAGTGACCCAGCCAACCGAATGACTGAACAGCTCGTGCCGGGCTTTCTCGGCGTTTCAAAACGCAAACCCGAAGCCATGTAGAGCACCATCAGTGTCATGGAGCCGTGAAAATTGAAAAGTTGAGCACAATAAAGATGAAATTTTCTCTTTTCATAAAAAAGCGACCTTGAGGTCATGGAGGTTGTATGCCGGTGCCGGTTCAAAATGTTCCAATATGCTAACAAAAACAGTGAGCGTCTAGTAACGCTGTGGGTATCTCAAACAGATGTAAGAATCGATGTTAGGAGCACTAAAATGCTTCCTAGGGGAGATCAACGGCAAACAGCGGCAGCAGCCCGGCTGCTGGAAATATTTTGAGCAATGATAAAGAGTTCGGGTTCCCGAAATGAGCGCATTGGTCGTAGTGGCTTCTTGCTTGACGTTTCGAGGGACATGCAGTTTTTGTTTTACGGCATGCTTTCCTTGGGCCGCAGGTTGGAGTTGTTGACGGCCGTGTTTTTGTTGGCATTCTTCTCCTTTCGAGTCAATTTGGCGTAATGCAAGCCGCAAGCGTTGCACAGCGTGCGGGCGCCATCAGGCCCACGTCGCCACTCCGGAGTCTCGGCACGGTTGCAGCTGTGGCAGCGACCAGGGGGTGCGGCGCGACCTCTGCGTTTCTTTGGGTCTGAGCCAGCAAACCCGCACTTCATGTCGTCCTCGTGTTGCATCGCAGACATGATCGGCTCGGCATATGTCTTCTGTTGTTGCCGTTGTTCGGCAGCTTGCTGGTCGTAAGCAACCTGCTGCGCCACGACGACTTCGCGAATTTTGGAGAGGCGATCGACTTGTAGACGAGCCTTGTTGATCATGTCTTCGACTTCCACGATACCGGGCAAAGTAGATGGTGTTGGACCTGAGCGTGTGGTTTGGTGCAGGCGGTCGCCATAACGACGGGCGAAATCCGTCATGATTCCACTTGTAGCAGATATCTAATCTAAGTTAGTCTCTGTGACGTTGACTCTATTAAAGATGGGTTTCTTACGTCGGTGAGTGCTCCAGCAAGATCGTACATTTCAAGCTGGCGCTTGACAGAATCACCGTAGGGCCGCTCTTCGCCACCATATCTTGCATTCTCTGATTTCCAGGACGTTGATGCCGTAGATGGTGCTGCGTTGGACAGAGATGGCTGATAGATTGGTCCAGGGTTTGCGGGCGGTGGCGGTGCGGGTGCGCCATAACGCTGTGGGTACGGCTGATAGCCATATGAGAAGCTAGGAGGTCCCATGGAACCGGCAGGATGCTGGGGCGGCTGCTCATGCGTCGGCGATCGTGGTGCCGTGGTAGGTGCATATTGACTTGGGTGATGAGCAGAACGTTGTGGCGGTGGTGATCTTGCGGCTGGCATGTGCACCGGAGGACGCGAGTCGGCGTAGGAAGGGTTTGGAGCATCGACCGAAGGATATGAAGGGTGTCGGGGTGCTTCCTGGCGAAACTGAGAGAAGTGTGATGGCGTTCCGGCATGCTGCTCAGGCGGTTGTTGTGTTGACTCCATGCGACGCGAGCGGGGCGATGGTGACGCAGCCAGACCATGTGTGAGAGGCGGAGGTTGTGTGGATGCTGGCGTTGTTTGCAAAGGCAAAGACGAGCGGTAGATCGGCTGACTCTCCACTCCTAGAGCCTCTGAGATGGACGGCAGCGATTGCCTCACGGTCTGTTTGATTGCTTCCTTCTCGTTATCGCTGGCACGCCGTGACTCAGGCGACGTATGCATGGTGGCCGGTGTTGACGGTGTTGTGGTGGTGGGCAAGTATTGTGCGGGCGGTGCTGGATGGCTGTAGGGCGGCGGCGGTCCAGAAGGATACTGGTGTGCTGGACTTGCCGCAGGCAGCGGTGCTGATTGTACTTGCTGTCCCCCCGCAAGACGTTCCTGGTATGCATCCTCGTCTCGGCGGGCTTTCTCATGGTCGAAATAGCCCATGGGCGGTAATTGTGGCCTATGTCGTGTTAGTGGACCATGTTCAACGTCTGGACTTGAGGTGCAGGCGCGGGGAGTGCGAGCGAGCGCATCCTCCGCTCAAGTGAAATGCAGTGATACATACCGCCTAGAGGAGTCCATAGTGTGAGGTGGTGTTGATCTGTGAGGCACAAGCGACGTGTGTCGCAAGGTCGAGTGAGGAGATCAGAAGGATCGAGCAGGCAGATCAAGACGGTGCACAGGTGGGCCAGCAGGACTCGGCGACGGGCCTAGGCGTGGACGGGATCTGTCTGGTGTTCTTTCGGAGGATAAGAACTAGTGGTCGAGATAGGGTGAGAGTAGTGAGTGGCGCAAGTGTGATGATGTCGCAGAGTTGCAGACCGAGACGAGACGGCAGAAGAGTCGAGAAGGTCGAGAAGATAGAGAGAGTGTCGTGTGTGGATGGTGGGTGGCGGATCGGGAATCGGCGCAAGTAGATCTGAGAGAGACAGGGCAGAGACTAGGGCCGAGTGATTGGGCTGAGATTACCAAGTATGGTGTGCAGCTAAAAAGACGCGAAATGGAGTGGGAGGAGAGGGAACAACATGATAGGAGTCGCGAGCTAATGGCAGAGTAGTGCGCTGTGCTGCAAGTGCAAGTGCAAGAGAGAGAGAGAGAGCCGATCTGTGCGGCGGCCGTGGAGAAGAAACGGCGGCGAGGGTCGCGACGGGGAGGACGCGCGAGTGGAGTTAGTTGGAGAGTGGAGTACGGCTAGTTAGGTGCATAGAGGTAGCGAGAAAAGTGGCGTCAGTGCGGACGATAGAGTCAGAGTCAGGATAAGAGTACGGTATTGTGGTGATTTTGGTTAGAACGTGTAGAAGTAGGCACGCATTATCATTGTGACAGGACTTCAAGAGGAACGAGCGGCGCGAAAAAGGGTGGAAATCCGCGCGCACAGTCGACAGTTCACGGCTAACAGCAAATCAGAGGCGCAGGAGCGAATCTTCGATCGGAAGCGCAGGCATCCAGTCTACACCCGTCTAGTGTCGTATCATTCGTATGCGTAGTATCAAGTACAGCTGTACAGGTAACACTACCAGCACTACTTCCAGCACTACTGCGGCAAACCTGGCAGCAATGCGTAAAACCCAGCTAGTCTACAGTAGCTGTTCATCCGACCTAGGTAATCTCCAGCGATCGCAGAACGCCGATCTCGATGCCACGATGGCTCCTCTCGGCTCTGCTCCCGCCACACCACTCGGATGGCCCAGTGCAAAGAACCTGACTAGTCTCTGTAGATAGCCGCGGACGGCCCTGCATCAAGCCCTTGTCCATTCCTGCACCCCCGACAAGCTCATCTCAAAGCAGTAGGCCTCCAGACGATCTGCCCGCCGAGGTCCCACCGTCCAACTCGCCTGGATGGCGCAGAGCCCGCAACAAAGATGCGACAAGATGGCCCGCCGATCGTGCCGTGCTGTCATGCAGGTAAAGACGATCGCACCAATATCGCCGCAGCCACTGTAGCACCGCCGCGAGCCTCTCAAGAGCAATCGTGTGGGAAATAAGCACTGGCGAATGTAGGTGGCACACTGCTCAAGCATCGAAGAATCAGCAGCGCGGCACCAATCCTTGCAAGCCATCGTGTGACCTTGAGGTGTGCAGTATTGTACAGTAGTAGTGCTGCAATCATTATTGGCAAGGAGGGGATGATGCGTCCGTAAGTCCATGACGGCTCTGTGGCTGGTTTTTCTTACCGCCAGGGTCTACCGCCGACGTGGAAGACGAGACAAGGTTCCCGGCATCCGTCACAAACACGATCGTCAGTCGTTGATATGGACGGACTCGCCTCTAAGCGAGCCCTGGCCTGCAAACAGCTGCAAACAGCGAGATCGCCGAAAGACCAAGTGGGAATATTATTGCATTATTGCGTCGCTCAACAGAGTCAACACGAGACTGCGGCGTAGACGATACCAGACTCCCCAGCGCGTGCGACAATGGGCAGCACTGTAGCGATATCCGCATCTGGTAGCGAAAGTATAGCAGAGCAGACGCCATCTGCAGCCTGCTGTCCGACCCGAAGATCGGCCAGAGATGGAAAGTGCTTCCAGCGTGCGTACAGTGGTTGGAGGTGTATTCGGGAGTCGCACAATGATGAGCTTTCCTGGCTTGTAATATTATTATCGGTGGTGCCAACCCATGAGAAAGGTCAGCCACCCACACGCTGCCCATCGACCCTCTTGATCTCGATTGCGAGCCCCACAAGTCAATGCGCGTTTTGCCTTCTGAGATGCGGCATCCTTGAGGCGCATCTTCCACGTGCTTCCGGCCTACAAATTGCGGAATCTGCTCGCACCCGCTGTCAAAGCCTCTGACTCGCGGCCTGACAAGGCCCGTCAACGCACGGCAAATGATGCTGTTGTGTGGCGTGTGTGTGAGTGTTCAAACGAGCACATGCAGACGGGCTGGCTGCGTGACGGGTGTTTCGTCACGCAGGATTTGATAGATGCCATTATTGTACACACGATACACTTACTGTATGTTATGCTGCTTGACCGTTGCAAACGGCAGGGACTTGTTCGTCGAGAAGGAATCGAAGGTTTGTAAGGACGGCACAGAAACACAGAGGGCGACGCACGCACCACATCCTTGCGACTCTACATGACACGGTACATGTAAAACTTCATTGAGTGGTGCAGACGGGAGATCTAGATTGCCAGAGTAGTGCAGCAGCAGCACAAGCAGGTATCAACAACATCATCATCACCGACAGCAATCGAGTAACATAATGGTGCAGCTGTGCAGGTCGCAATAATCAATCTCGCAGCCGAGGCCAGGCACCGCCCTGTCGCCCTGCACTGCACTCAACACACAGACAGACGACCAGCATCACCTCCGCGAATCTCGCGAACTTCATCCATCGCGCGCGGAAACATCGCCGCAAGAGACACGACAAACGAGATGCAGCAATATCTTAATCTTGGCGATGCAACGATCGTGCGCTAGCGCTCCGAGATGAGGCGTTCAGACCGGCGCGCGCGTGTAGGACCCACACCAACGCCTGTCGACTTCTCGATCTCTATCGCCCTATGAAACTGCCTGGAGATCGCATGTCTGTGAGAGGAGGAGAGAAGAGGCGTCTTGCCGCGTAGCAGCCCCTCGCGGAGCCATCGTCAACTTACATAACTGACTAGCACCAGCCATCTCTTACGCGCCGGAGAACCCCGCGCACAGAACCTTTGGACCAGATCTTGGTTTCACGGTCTACACCGGTTAACCCTGGTAGAGAGAGATCGTATCGCCATCTCGTGGCAAGGGTCCCCTCGATCTTAGACATACTGTATCTAATTGCATGGGCGGTCAGATGATTCGTCTCGACTGTAGTCCTCGTGCTGCTGCCCGAGGATCCTCAGGCGACATTTGTGCCTCTCGTGGCGCTCTCCATTGCCTCGACATCAATGACAACACCTGCAACATGTTGATCAACACAACCTACACCGTCTGAAGGAAGCAAGCCACTCCTTTCCGACGTCCGACGGAGAGCCGCCACCGTCTACCGCACGCCCGCCGGGGGACTCAAACCCGGTTGACTTAGCCATCTCTAGCAGCAGACATAACGCACAAGCCAGCAACTTACATAGATGAAAGTCTCGCACGCCTCGTGGCCAACTACCTGCCACTCTCCTTCTATAGGTAACTACTTATCATCCCACGCTAACACTCACTACTTCCTGAAACCCCGTACCCTACAGTATCCTCTGCGGCGACGGCGGTAGCAGGCTAGCAGCGTCTTTGCGTCTGACTAAGGTACAGCAGATGGTCCGCCTCGCCTGACCCTGCATGATTTAAACGATCGTTAATCATGTTAGCACCAGAGCACGCAGAGTCAGTCGTCAAACTTGTCAGGGAAAAGAACAACGGCAAAAGGATTCTTGCCCTACACTACCCTGCGCTTTGCAACGCAACGGTCATCTACACCGCCACCAACTATCAGCATTCATATCAACATGCGGTGTACATGTGAAGACGGAAAACAGCAACCGACAGTGCGGCGCGTGCGTGCGTGCGTACGCGCGTGTCCCCTCGAACCGGCCAACCGATGCGAAATAAGATGAGATGCGATGAGACGAGATGAGACCCTGCTCACGACAGACAATTTGCCGTGGCCTTGTCTCACTCCTGAGTCTGACTCTTCCAAGAACACGATGGCAAGTAAGGTAAACATTAGCGAACCCTTGATCATCGAATACCATGGAAAACGTGGGTGGAAAGAAGCCTCCTCGCTTGCGGAGCCAGACTTTTCCAGCCCCGAGACATGCACGCCTATAGTTACTCCTAATGCCTACTGTATATCCTTATTATACCTGACCTGATATCTTATACAGCTCCAAAGAACAAGGCCAAGGCGATCTTACTCGCTTGCGCATGTAGGAGATGCTTCCGGAATAAACGCTTAATTATTGCCCGACGAACGGCAGGGGGATGGGATTTCTGTGTAAATCTCGAGCAGGAGAATTATATGCTGGGTGCATGCAGCATGCAGCATGTATAATAACGGCTGCGTATTGGGACATCTTGGAGCTCTCTCCGGACTACAGATTGTTGAAAGTACATGCACTTTAGTTCGTGGTTCGCACGGGTTGAGGAAGATGGGCACCATTCATACGTTGTGACAGCCCTAGGGCTAACATCCATTGCACGCCGATCCTGTCAATCAATAGTTGAGGATTACGACCTTCTATATGCCTCCTCCGACTCAATAATACTCTTCGGGATCCTGCGTCCATCCCGCGACACTTTAATGCAAAGGCAATCACTGGTGAGTTGCACTGTAGTTCCTTTGGCGGCTCCATGTTCATACTTTCGCTTTCCTGCTACTGTTCACACTCCGTCCATATACAAGACACAAAGGACGCCCCTTCATAACCGTCATATTATATCATGTCATACCCACAACTTGACGTACACGCGGTTCTGTCCCTCCTCTTGCCCGATCCTCCTCACATCACACCTCCGCACCTGCATCGCAGTAGTAGTAGTTGAAGCGGCGGCGGCGAAATTCTGGGACAGATACAACCACAACGACAAGCACCCAAGAGCGCCAAAGCAGAGCAAAGAAAACGCAAAGAACTGCAAAATGCAAAGGCATCGCTGCCACCTCCAGCCGGCCTTCAACCTCGACGCATTCAACCAATCATTCCAGCCGCTGCTGCTGCGCTTGCACGCTCTCCACGCGGTCCACCCATAAGCTTTCCAGGCGCTTGGACCCCACCAATTCCAACCTCTGTTCCTGTCCTTGACTTCGAAGTTTGATTTGAAAACTGCGGAGATTAGATCTTTTGCGCCTGCTTCCGGGAAATCCATCGCGATGATCCCGTATCGCCTCTTGGTCGACAAGCTATCATTGTCATCGTCGTCTGCGTGCGAGTCCAGGTAAGCGCGCAACCGCGAGTTCATCCCATCCTCCCAGCGGAAAGCCCAGTAAGCGCCAGCCGCAATCTCGCGTGGCGTGATTTGGTAGTAAAGGTTGAATTCGAAAGCGCTGGTGAAGTTTATGAACCATTGGTGCTGTCCTTTCGGGGATCCAGGATCAGGGTTGCATGTTCTGGAAGCCATATCCAGGAGTTCGCTGACGTCGCCGCCTTTGCGAGCGATCAGTGATGGGAGGCCGAGGGCCGAGGGGAAGGAGTAGTGGTCTTGGATCGTGAGTGAGACGTTCGCGGCTGGGTTCGCGATTGTGAAGGGTCGCTCGGGGTTGTCTTGCCACCTGCTGACGTCTATGCCGTAAGCGAAGAGAGGGGGGTGTTGGGAAGGCGAGCCTTCGAAGCGGCGAAAGAGTTGGATCCGGCTACGGAGTTCTCCCAGGAGTGGTGTCGTGTTTGCTGTGCGCCAATGGTCCGGGGTCTGGGATATGGTGTTTGCAATGGCTTCTGCAAAGTGTACTGTCGACTTTTCGTCTTTGCGGTCGCGCTTTATTTGTGCTATTAACGCTTCGCTCGGGTGGGCTTCAAGAAAGGCGTACATGTCCGCGAGAACTTGATCAAGGCGCAGGCCGAGGAGCGCTTGCCCGTGGACCATTTCGAGCGCGTCGGCTCGTAGGCCGCAGCGGAGATCAAAGTAACGAATGCCAGCATTTAGCTGTGCTGTTATGTCGAGAGTTTGGGTTGCGATGAAGGGCCAGGAATAGGTGTAAGCTGCGCTGTCGTGGGTTCCTGGAATGGTGATGGCGGACATGGGCGTGGTGGATGGGAGATGTGACATCCATGTAGTGCCGGTTATCTGTGGTAGGTCGTTGGAGTATGGGTCGTTATATTTACTTTCACTACTTGTGGCTGATTTGTTGCCACTCTCGAGTTCGGTGTAGTCGTAATCATCATGGCCAGCATGATGTTCTTCCAGTAGGCGCTTCGTTTCATCCATCTCTGGTCCTGGGCCGCAATAGATAGCAGGACGCGAGGACAGTGCCTCGCTGCGTGTAAAGATCATAACATGCTTCTACTTTCCCCGAGTATCGTGTCGAATATATACAAAGCGAAAAAAATGGTAGCCGCTCGCTGGAGGGTAAAGTGACGAGAGATACCGGGTTTGGGTGATAGCTAGATAAGTAGTGGTGCCATTGGAAACTGAAGGTGAGGTCGGATCCGCGGGAGAAGCCGCCACGCAATCGTTCCTGCCTGAGTCTGGCTAGCGTTTACTGCATCCAGCCAACAGTGCATGTACATCTGCCTTACCAAACAACATCACATCTTAGTGACCCACACACTCGCATCGCATTTGTCTTTCCATGCATCCAGCCCTATAGAGTTGAACCATCGCAAAACAATAGTAGTGTCGCTTTGCTCTCACAAGTCGTCCCTGGTAATCACCCATCATGTCTCGACCAGTCAACAGACGCTCCGTCAAGGCCGAGTATATCGAAACGGTAGGTCAGACGTCAAAGTCAAACTCGCGGCTCGAATCTAATGCATCTCTTCTGGTGATCATCAGCACTAACGCCAGTGCCAGGACACAGGCAACAAGATCTCCCGCAAAGCCCACATCGAGGGCAAGCCAAACATCATGCTCGGCGGCCGCACTGTGATCATGGCCGGAGTCATCATGCGTGGCGATTTGCAACGCAAGCCTGAACGCTCCGGGGAAGGCGGTGTCGACGTGAGCGAAAGAACCGCCACGACTGCCATCACCATCGGCCGGTGAGTATCACACGAGCACCGCCAAACCTCCCATGACGACAAGCAACTGAAGACTTCTCCCAGCGGCACCATCGTCAGCACAAACTGCACCATCCGCCCTGCCATGCGCATGAGCCGAGGACAAATGACCTTCTACCCGCTGAAAATTGGCGACAACGTCTTCATCGGACCCGGCAGCCACATCGCCAGCATTTCCATTTCCTCAAACGTGCACATCGGAGCTGGATGCGTTCTTTCAAACTACTGCATGATCAAGGAGAATTGCAAAATCCTGCCGGGGACCGTTGTGCCGCCTGCTATGGTAGTGCCGCCTGGGAGTGTGGTGGCAGGCAATCCAGCGAGGATCGTGGGCGAGGTCGGTGAAGGGTGGGGTCAGGGCGGCGGTGGTGAGGGCGAGGAGTGGATCGAGGGCGGTGATTTGAGGGCGCTGGTTAGGAGCATCAAATGATTGAGTTGGATGACTTATGGCAGGTTTCAACTTGGGATCTTGCTACTACCGCGGCTGAATGTTTTTGTTGCGAGCCAGCCAATGTATTCATTTACTATGGCGAATCTGGTTCAGCGAGCCAGAGTTCGTCGACAAGTTCTGGCAGATTCTGGCAAAACGTCAGCAATTGTCCAGAGGCTTGGAGTCAGCCCAGATGAGGTCTCTGCCAAAAATGAAGCACAGTCCGAGATGGGAGCAAAATCTCACAGCAAGTCGCAATCGCCAGTGGAAGCAAGCGGAAGGCAGTCGGCACAGCCAAGTCAAGAGGCCTCTTCATCCAACACCCATCGCCCGAACCACTGGATAAACTTGAGCGCCCCGGTGAACCCGCGCCACCAGGAGCCAGGTACTATGCAACCTTGCGATGTACATCATAGCATACATACACACGTTCACACGAATTATAGATTGATGCATGAATAATTGAACGCGGACAAAGCAGTCTTGAAACGGACTGTTACGGCCGCAGTACTCGAGGCAGTGTAAAGAGATTCACAGCGACGGGCGATATCAGGGAGGCAAGATTGTGCAGATGGAATGTTTTATTCATCGTTCAACTCTACTGCTAAGAATAATGGTAATAATACTCAAAACGTGAAGGAAAGGTAGTCGGCCGTAACAGCTTCAAGGTCCGGAAAGGGAGTGACTCAGAACCATCGAGTTTCTCAACCGTTCCCGATCGAAAGAAAACTCATCTCTGAAACCCCACGACCCGGACTCGTCTTGAAAACAAAAGATAGAAAACAAAGGTAATAGAACCTGCCACCCTCAGTCCGAACAACATGTACATGGAAATACTCCTCTTTGCCCCGAGGTATTTCGTTCGTTTCTTTCTTTGTCCAAGACCCGTTGCATGTCACTACCGGAGATGCTCGATTTTCGCACAGCGAAAAGAATGCTTCAATCCATGATTATTGTGAGATGTTGGGTTTTGGAAGAAAAGCAGGGATAGCCATGATTTCTGCTGCTTCTGTCGTTTTGATGTTCTCCAATAAGTCGTGTCGCCAAGAAGTAGAAGTAAAAGTAAGGGGATTCGTCTGTTGGTGGATCCCCGTTGAAAGGTTGTCCGAAAGGAAGTGAGAAAAAGAGAAGTGGTCATTGTGAGCATCAGTCCGCAAGCTCCAGTCTAGGAGTTCCGGTTTGTCGATAGAGATGAGGTTGCCGCCCATTCATGCAGTTGATAGAACACGGTTACAAGACAAAGCTCCTCCTCTTCTCAGCAGCGTTCAACACACCAAGCATGGATTTCCTCTGACCACCGTTTGCAGACGCTCCGTCAACGGGCGTTGCAGGTGTGGGCGGTGCCTTGAATGAGGAACGGCCTTCCTCGGTCTCGCTGCTGCTAGCGCTGCTAAGACCGAAGTAGCCATCGGCAGAATCCTGGCTGCCGCGCTTGGCCTTCATCTCCGAGCCAATAGGGCTCATCTTTCTGCTGCTGTTGCCGGATGGAAGAAAGTCCTCGGGCTCGGTGGACATTGGCAGGTTGTACTCGCTCTCGCTAATAGGGCTGCCACGAGGAGATCCGGAGGCACCGCGGCGCGAATTTCCTGCGCGGAGAAGGTTATCGAGAGCGCGGCGGCGCTGGCGTTGGGCAAAGTTCTTGCTGCCTTCGTGCTTTGTCGTCGGGGCGGCGCGAAGTTCCTCAATTGGAGGAGGTCCACGAGGCTGGCGGGCCGGGTGGTCGCCAGCGCGGGCGGCTCCTGGACCGAAAGTACTAGTCATCGGGGTGGGAGGGAAGACAGAACGCTGGGTACCGGCCAAAGCGGCAGACGATGTCTTGGGGCCCTCGGGCGCAGTGAGATCAGAGTTGATGGCGAGGGAAGTCGCCTTTTTGTGGCCACGACGGAAAGCGTTGGCAGATGGCGGCGGCAGGGGCTGCACGTTCTCAAGCGCCGCCGGAGGAGAGGGAGCCTTCTTCGGTGGCGTGAGAGAACGGGTCTTCTCCTGGGGAGGAGGCGAAATGCTGAAGCTTGGGGTAGATGTGTTGTTATTGTTGTACATCTGGGTCTGCGTCTTTTGAGGCGGGGACATGGTCTGCTGGAACTGCTGCTGGACGCTCGGGTCAACAGCATAGGTGTAACCCTGGGTGGCCGGGTTGTAGACAAGGTAAACACCAGGCTGAACCTCAATGGGAGCCTGAGATTGGACCTGGGCCTGAGCCTGCTGCTGCTGTTGTTGCTGCTGTTGCAGTTGTTGCTGCTGCAACTGATATAGCTGCTGCTGCTGGGCGTACATGCTCTGCTGAGTCTGGGAGTAGTGTTGACCTTGGGAGTACTGTCCACGTCCGTAATTTGCCTGCTGCTGCTGCTGCTGCTGCTGCTGCTGAGGGCCTTGGGATTGGACCGACAAAGCAGCGAGCTTCTGCTGAAGCTCCTGCTGACGCTGAGCCAAGAAAAGGCTCGTCATCTGGAGCTGCTGAAGGGTATCTTGGTCCATGCCTTCGGCCGGGTCATAGGTAGGCGGTGCCAGGACCTGCTCAGGAAGCGAGTACATTTGACGCGCGGCGTGCATAGCGTACTGCTGAGACATGTCGAAGCCAGCACCGGTGGCGGTCTGGGGAACCGTGCTCTGCTGTTGGCCGGCGTATCTGTTGTCAGCCCACTGCGGCACGTTGTGCTGGGACTGGTTGTAAGGAGCGGAAGCCGGAACCGAGGGGGTCTTGGGCTGGGTGCGCAGACCTGCAAGCAGGTGCGAGCGGCTAGTGCGCGGAGTGGGGTTCTCGACAGCGTTCTCGCTGATGGACCCGACCTTGGGAGGGAGTGCAACGCTCAACCTCTTGGAGTTGAAGCGAGAACCGCGAGAGCTGAAGCCAGAGGCCGGAGCATTGAGCCCGGCGGAAGAGAAGCCGTTAGAGTTGTTGTTGTAAGTCATTTGAGCGAGACCACCAGTGTCCATGCTCTTGTGCGATATCGTATGCTGCTTGTTATCCGTCTAGAGGGTCGTAAATGCAAAAGTCGAAATGTAGCCGTCCGTGTATGCAGGGGGAAGCAAAGCAAGAGGCAGCCGATGCGAAGCTAAGCTGTGAAGGAGAGCCGGTGAAGGTGTCGGGAAGCAGGCGAGGCAGTGATGCAGAGGGCCGCGTTCCGTGTGGTAGGCACCGAGAGATTAGGCTGCTGTATCTAAGCAGATGGGGTGTTGCAGGGCCGCAAATTACGAGATTAGAAAAGTGAGGTCTTTGAAGAAGCTGGTGCTAGGCGAGCGGCAAGGCGGGAAGGCGCTTTGTCTGTAAATACACTGCTGAAGTATGGCGGGTGCAGGCGCTTTGTTGTATTGGGTGAAGCTTTTGTTCAAGTGTGACGTTGAAGGCGTGTCGCGCGGGCTGGGAGCAAGCTCTTCACTGTGCGGGCGCGGCGAAGTTGGTGGGGTGCAGCAAGGTGAAAGACGTGCGGACACTTGATGAAGATCAAGGCAGAGTCTTTGGTGCAGACGAGGACAAGGAGACCGGGCTCGATATCGAAGCGTGCAGGGTTGTGTTGGTGGTTGGTTGGTTGGTTGGTTGGTTGTGGTGCTCGAGGGCGAATTAAGGCGTGTGTGCGCGGCGGCGTCGAGGCAAACAGTGGATAGGATTGTATTGTGGGCGCGCGCGAGTAATGGCAGAAAGAACGATGGTGAGGAATGATATGGCGACGGGAGAGGAGGGAGCGATGGCGATGGCGAGGAGGAGGAGGAGATGGTGGTTGTGACTGAAAGTGTTCTTGGTGGACAGAAACGCAGACGGACAAGACGAAAGACGAGACGCTCGAATGGAGGAGGAAGTGGCCCTCTTGCTGCTTGCTGCTGGGCCCAGGGGCTGTGCCAAGGGTTGTGCTTGTCGCGCTGATTGGTCCAAAGTAGGCGCGCGGGCTCGAGCTAGTGCACGACAGCGGACGCAACGACGAAACAGAACGAGCGAATAAAACTGGTAGTGAGTCGTTGGCCTGGGTCTGGCCTGGCCTCTTGCATGTATGTACAGGTACTGTAGACAAGAATGATATCTGCACGTCAAGCGGTAATGTCACTACTCTTACTCACTACTCACTCTAACCATCGATCAATCAATTAAATCATCAATCTCATCAGCAACAATACTCCGGTAGACTGCTGTCATGTTCCAGCAAAGACCGGCAACCCCCTGAGCTGTGCCCAGTGAGACATGGATTATCAGTCTAGTCTGCGAACCGTGGGTCTCTCCTAGCCTTGCAGCCTGAGCATGTCCCCTTTGGTGGGCCAGCCCTTCTGCACACCTGCACCCTGGACCCATCTCCCATGGAAGCCCGGTCGAGAACATGGAGCCAATTGATATTGCTCGCTGAACAGAAAAGTGGTGGTTTCCATCAATATTCTCCATCAATAATCAAACATGCCACGTTCACGCCTAACCAAATCTGTATCACCTATTCGGAATTCAATAATAATAATCCACCGCCTGACCGCCTTTCGCTATTTCGGCAATTAACTTTGCGCCACCAACTGCACGCTGCGTTTCGCCCTAGGGCGCAGACGCAATGCTTCTTCCTCCACCCTTCTGCACCTCCGGTTTCCGACAAACCTTCTCACTTTAAACCTGCCTTTTCCCATGTCTCACATGCGGCCTCCGCCGCCTGCAGATGATCAAACTGAAACCTCATTCTGGCTGTCTCGACGCCCGAGCCACCCGTGCGTTTACCTCAGCAGCTGTCTCAACTGCCACTATGGACTCTTTTGAATTAGTATCGCTCGCAACCGCTGCCAATACAAGGCAATCTCACCACTAGCCTACTACTGTTTACAGACTACAGCACGCTGCTGTCGCGTCGCTTCCCGCAATTCCACCAACTACCTACTGGCTTGTGTGCTGAACAAAGAACAATAATTTCCGCCGAGTCAAGTACCTACTCTATCCTATGTGGACACGTACCTGATCATCACGCGCAGCCAGCCACAAGCGCCCCGATTACCGGGCAACGCACTCTGCTGAAACCATGGATCCCAAGTCTTGCGCAAAATTCCAACCATGTGAAAGGTTAAGCCTCGTGTCTTTCTGCCGATATGACAGCGATCAGAGGGTTAACGTTACAACACTCGCAATCTCGATTTCTTGCGTCAGCGGTCAGAGCGCTCGAAATTCCTTCATGCTTCCTAACGTGGTCTGTCCCGTACCAGCTTTCGCATACCTACATCCGAGACCCACTGTTATTCGGGACTCGCTGCTGTTATGCGTTCGTCTGTTGTTCTAAAACGAGTTTAGGCTTTTGAAACGGGCAAACATGCTCGGACGGGGATTTCACTACTGCAGTTACATCTTAACTGCTGCTAATGTCCTCCGTAAGAACGCATTCTTGCTGACACACTTCGATTTCTGGCTTGAGTCATGGAGATATTGCTGGATTGAACATCATCTCTTGTTTCTGCGAACCTGAGAAACTCAGGACACCATTGACACAATACTATTTTCTTTGACTCGGACCATCCAGATCCACCACGGCTGCCGCTGTCTTCGTGGTCTTCACAGCCAACATGTGCAGGATATCCCATCCACAATCCGCCCAGGCGCCACCAGCCAACCGCGACCGGCTTGAAGTTTCACACTGGCCTCTCTCGGAAAACTAGGTCACTCAATATCAGTACTTCCATTTCACTCCGCGACAGACTGCCACTCACGAGTAGCTTACACAGTAAGTCGATATCAAGCGGAAGCCTTGCTCCGACCCAGACCACACTCGGTGTCGACAAAGCCACGACCATCTTCTGCTCACGCAACATCATCAACGCTCGGCATCGACGAACTTTCGACATCGTCGCTCGTGGACGCAGAGCCTGGGGCGTCATCGTCTTGTTTTCGGCCGTTTTGTATAACCTGTGTCGAGGGTAAAGCAGCCTCGAGAGTCAAAGGGATCGAATTGGTTTCGTCCAAAGCGTGGTAGCGCGAGCGATAATGAACGTAAGCCACGATGACACCCGCGAAGGCGAGTACTGTTGCGAGGCAGCCGAAGACGATGGTCAAGGTCAAATCCATTTCGTTCGAGTTGAATGCCATGTCTTTTGATGGGTTGGTGTGATTTGGCTTGAGTTGATAATATTTGATCACAGGTTGGAGTAAGAGTCGAGTATGAGTTGGGAACGAGCTCTCGAACTGCAGGTCATTGTCCATCGTTTAATACCTGAGCTGGTTTCCGGCATTGCTAGTTCAAGGGTGTCTTCTCGTCTTTTTTTGCGAAGGAGCAGTGCCTGAAATTCTATGTTCAGAGCTGACGACGGGTCACAGAAGCTTTGCGGAAACAACATGTAGGTCAGGCACTGCCCGACATCGACATATACCATGTGCGATTGGGAATAACAGCATCGCTTCAAAGCGAGCCCTCCGTATACATGGAAGCTTGCATCAAGCCAGACAATGCGAGAGAGCATTGCCTGGAAATTCCGGAAAGGTTTAAGCTTAGTCACAGGACGCTGGAACACTGCCGGAAAGCCATACGTGGTATGCGCGGTGATGGTAAGGTTTGGCATGAGAGAGAGCACTGCCCGAAAACAAAATTCCTCAGATGAAACATGATGCGAGCACTGCCTGAAAACCCACGACCGCTTTTTGACAGGTGCATGGCATGCAGGCGCAATAAGCGTGGCTGGACGCTACGGTCGTTTCGGCATGGCGTGGATTTGCTCAGCTGTGTTTTGTACCTACCTAGGTACGCAGCTGCACAGCACTGCCTGATTTCTTGCTGCGCCAATCTACTGGCGTGAGATCAATCCCGCATATCATCGTATCGTTCTCTTCGGAGGCCGTACATATTCTAGCCGTGTAGCGACAGCTTTGGAAACTGGCCTCTCTAGTGACATCTTTCTTTCCTGGCCTCGTTCGGAACGTGTGCGTCGACCACGTTTTGTCTTGTTCGTCTAGACTCGATTGCACTAATACGCCTGCACGACTCCGCGAGGCCAATGTCTTCATGCATACTAGATCTGCCCACTTGGGCCATATCAATATCTCAACCAGAGTTTGGCAGTGCCCAAGGCCAAATTGTTCCCCATGAAATTGTTCACCGCCGTGGCAGGACTCCAGAAAGAGGATTGAACTCTTCGACGTATAGTCGGGACTCTTCAGCTTCTAGCACGAGCACTTTGATTAACGAACGTATGGAATGGGCCAACGAGGAACGCTCTCGATCCGCCAGCAGACCTGCTCCTGAGCCGGCGTCGCCATTCACAGAATCATCGCCATATCATCCACATCGACGTATGTCTCAGATTCCTGCTCTGGGTACTTGGGATGCACGGGATAGGCCGTTGGTGTGGTCGAATGTCGCGACTCCTGGTCCTTATACATGCGATGTGCCACAATGTACAGCTGGCACGTTTCAGACGCAGTATCTTCTAGCGTAAGCCTTTTTCTAGCCTTTTCGTCTGGACACCATTGCACTTACCGACTAACAAAAATCGTAGCTCCCATAAGAACGTCCATAATCAAAGTCGGCCATACCACTGTCCTGTCGCCGACTGCCTACGCTCGAAGAGTGGTAATGGCTTCAAGCGTAAGAACGAGATGATTCGTCATGGTCTGGTGCACAGCAGCCCAGGCTATGTCTGTCCGTTCTGTCCAGGCGAACACAGATATCCGCGACCCGACAACATTCAACGGTAAGTTGGTGTAGCAAAAGGTTCGGATCGAGATGAGATCACTGACGTGCGCTATAGGCACATTCGCGTGCACCATGTAAACCAGGACCGAGACGACAACGTCCTTCGAGAGGCGCTGGGCCAGAGCACCGAGGGACAGGGGAGGTCCAGTCAAAGTCGGATCAGTACTTCACCACCTTCCGATCAGTCTGAGAGTACTGGTATACCGGATCTGTACTCGTCCTTGGGAACGTCGCAAGAGCCATCGCCTGGGAAAGAAGTCAACCCATCTACAACTTCCCGACAAGAACCGACGGCCGCTTTCTCCGAAGGGAGAACCAAAAGAGATGCCCCTCAGACACCCGCCATCCCATCCGAATCGCCTAATCAAGTCGACGAAGTATTCGAAAGACAACGACTGGATCCGCCGCCACGCTTCACATGTCTTGTGTGTTCAAAAAGCTTCACCAGACGCACGACTCTCAATAGTCACCAGCGCCACCACACAGGCGATCGCCCGTTCCTGTGCGAGTTCCCCGGGTGCGGCAAGGCTTTCGCTCAGAATAATGACAGGAAGAGGCACGAGAAGAACCACGGTTTCGTGAAGGCTTTCCGATGTGGTGGGACTCCTCCGGATGGATGTTCTTGGGGTTGCGGGAAAGAGTTTGCGAGGAAGGATGGGCTTTTGGAGCACCATCATAAGACCGTCAAGGGTGCGAAATGTCTTGCGAAGCGCGACTCTGCTTTTACAATGAGGAAGGACGGCTGATATAAGCACGCTCTTTTGTTGTGAGTCTGGCTGTATTGTCTGGAAAGATTATGAGCAGGCACTTCTGATGCCTATGACCCGTCCGCCGTCGTTGGATGCAGCGATAGCGTATCAAATCAAGCTGCCATACTCCTCCTGCCATGCATTCAGCATGCTGGCAGAAGTGTTAGAACCACCACATACCACAATCACCACTTTGTCCTCGGGCCGCACGGGTCTACCAAGAGCCCTCTCCAGCCTGCCACCGTAACACAGCGCCAGGTTAACACCGCAAGCAGGCTCAACAAGGATCCTCTCGTCCTCCGCGAAGCGCCAGCAACCCATCACAGCCTCCGCATCGCTAAGCACCACGCTCTTGACTCTCCCCGTCCGCATGCCTTCACGGGCGAGCTCGAACGTCCGCTCGTTCACCTTGACAGCTCCAAGCGAAGTCGCAATCGACGTGATCCCGGGCAAAGCCACCAACTCGTCATTCTCCAACGCAGTCGCCAACGAGTCCGCGCCTCGAGTTTCGAGAGCAAGCACCTGCATCTTTCCCCACTTGTCCCCTTGCCTCACAATCCCCTCCATGATACCGTTGAACAGCCCTCCACCCCCAACACTACAAACCAGAAATTCAGGAGCACTCTCACCATCCTCCTTCATCTGCGCCTCCACCTCATCGACCAAACTCGAATGCCCCTCCCACACATCCGGATGATCATAAGGATGGCAATAAATGCCTTCCTCGCCCCTCTCCCTCGCCCGCTCCATCACCACTTCCACCAAATACCGGTCAGTTTCCATGAAATGCGCGCCATACTGGATGACCTCCGTCGCTCCAAGAGCGCGGATTTTCTCGATCATGTGCGGTTTCGTACTCATGGGTACGACGACCGTGCTGGGCCTCTTGACGAAGTTTGCGGCTGCTACGCATGCGAGCCCGGCATTCCCGCCGGACGAACAGTAGAAGTGCGTGCGAGAGGGGTCGCGGGCGTTGGAGTAGGCTTTCAGAACGAAGTTGCCTAGGCCGCGGGATTTGAAGGAGCCGGAGGGTTGGAGATTGTCGAGCTTGAGGAAGATTCTACTTTTTGGGGGGTATGGTCTTAGATTGATCCCGGGTAGCGCAAAATCATGTGGTGCTGAAACTCACCATCCTGCTTCTTTTGAGAGTTTTGTTGATTCGATTAATGGGGTCTGCCTCCAGGGCTTCTTTTCTTTCTGCTTTTGTGGAGACATTGTTGGCGGAGTGTTGGCTTCAAAGACGATTTGATCGAGGATACCATCAAAAGGAGACTGCAGCAATGGCGTTTTACGAGGCTGGAAGTATGTGTAGTGTTGGAGGCATTTGCATCACGCCCTGTATGCAACATGGAATGTTCTGGCCGTGTTGTTATCGTAGGGAGATAAGCCTTATCGCTCCGTATATCTCCGCGTAGGGCATCTGCTGCCGCTGTTCTACGGTGTGCGGTGTACAAGAGACTCCCCTTTTCACTACTGTCTTCTCATCAACACCAACACCTTTTCACACCTAGCATCTACGGAGATGACTTCTTTCGAGATGGCACAACGTAAATACACGCAAAGACGTGAGGTGACTTCGTTCGCCTGATCGCTGTCTTTTACAATAGCGACCGCAACACGCCACTGCCGTCGACTCACATGTGTCCATTCACACCGCATGCTCCTCCATCACGGTTCAACTGACTGAAACATCATTGCCGACGCGTTGTGAAATGCTTCCGCAGTCTGCTGTCGCACGCGATAGCTTGCGTTTCGTTCACGTACATCTACACATGACTGAAATTGACTTACGGCGTGCAGCGTGGCTGAACTGTATCTCCCAAAAAGGCTCGGGCTGAACATGCACATATGCGTGGAGCCACGTCTGCGCAAGCGCTTATTTGCACACCAGCACGATCATCAGCCTGCGGCTGAACGCCTAAGGGCCGCCTTGACCATTATGGGGCAGAGCACCTCGCCGTCTTATATGCGATGCCGCTCTAATTGCCTGGTAAGATCGCCTTTTCACTCATTGTTTGTCCCTCCACAGACGCAGGTTTAGCACCAGAGGAAGTATGGCACCACGAATCAGTCTTTACGATGATGCATTGGTGCAATTCTGCAGCATCGTGCGAGAGGATCGTATCAAGCGCAACGATGAGGATGGCGAAAAGCAGCTACAAGACTTCCTGGCTTCCAGAGCTACGGCACAGCAAGCGAGAGAGAGTGCCGGTGTCTTACAAAAGGACACTGGCAAGAAGTACGGCGCTAAGAAGTACGGCGACAAAGAAATAATCTCTCAAAAATGGATCGACAATATCATGGGCAACATCGGCAATGCCATAGATGTGGGCGACAAGCTACTCAAAGGCACACCGGAGAGCGTCAGCATGGCTTGGTTCTGCGTCAAACTTGGACTCAATGCCATGCAGAGCAATTACCAGCTGTATAGCCTATTTGGCTCAGGCTTGACGAGCATGACCGAGATCATGATACTCATACCACATTACGACCAACTATACGACGAGCGCCAGAATCCCGAATTCGAGTCGAACGACCTGGTCGAGAAGCTTCTCCGGGACATCATCTCAGTTTATGTTGCGGTGCTGGACTTCTTGTTCTCCATCAAGCGCCACATCGAGGCCAGTACGCTGGGAAAATTCCGACACGCTCTTAAGGATTTTATTGGAGTCGAGGTTGCCAAGTTCCAGGCGAAGCAAGACAACATAGCTGCTCTGAAGGCGAAAGTACTGGAAGATAGCGACGGCGCGTTCCAACGAAGGCTTTTTGACAAAATGGGGAATGTCCAAGACTCGCTCAAGAGGAGTTTGGAGGGCATTCACACATTTGCCGCTACGGCGAAGGAGCTTGCGCAAGGACAGTCTGACATTCTTCGAGAAATACAGGATCTGAAAGCTTCTGTGAAGCCCAAAAGTCGATGGGACTGGTTGAAACAGGATTTCGACACGAACAAGAAAGCGCTGGACCCTTTGCCTGATGTACCAGGAGTTCTCAGCGGTCTGCTCGCAAAAAGGTACCCTGGAACCACCACATGGATTTTCGAATCTGAGAAGTACGCGAACTGGAAAGCTTCTAAAGAGAGTTCCGGGCTTTGTTTGATTGGCCAGAAGGGGGTTGGTAAGTCCGTTGCGCTCGCATCTGCAATCGAGCAGCTGGAGAGCACGACCAAGAACAAAGCTGTCATCTGCTTTGTATCGTGTGTGACGGCGGACGGCAATCATGACGATCTTGGCGTTCGATCGTTGGAAAAGATCACGCGCTCGCTCATCTATCAGATTTACAAGCTCGCTGTTGAAGAAGAAGACAAGCCTGATGTGCTGGAAGAGTGCAACAAATTATTCCATCACCCGAAAACCAGCAAACAGCAGCAGATGCTTACCAAAACAGCAGACGACAACGGGATTCCTCGGTTCGCGGATGCGATCCTCAAGTTTGCTGGTATCTTGCACAAGAACGTGATCCTGGTGTTGGATGCTATCGACCGTGTACCGCAGAGTGATCAGAATGATCTCTTCGATGCCTTCAAGGATGTCATGGCCCGTAGCCTCGAGACCCATGAGCCCAAGACCACCGTGCGGATTTTGACGACTTGTCAGACAGGCGAAGCATTCGCCAACCGTGCTTTTGCAAGCGACTCGACCATCAACATAGAGGCAGGCAACTCCAAAGACATGGCGCTGCAGCTCTCTTCAGCAACCAAGAGCATGATGGACTGGACCCCAGACGAGCGCGTGGAAGCTGAGAAAAAGGTCTTGGCTATGGCAGGATCGCGATTTGGCTACATCTCTGAAATTGCAGTTCCGTTTCTTCGTCAGCCGTTCCAGCGCCCGCTGTCCAAGAGACTAGAGGCTTTGCCAGAGGGAATCACTGATTCGTACAAGCAGGCCATAGACAGCATGCCTTCTAATTACCTGGACCTTTTGCGCACCGCACTGACTTGGACGCTCTATTCAGCCCAGCCAGTTCGAGTCAAAGAAGTCGTCGAGGCTTTCTCGGGAGCCTACGAGGCGGGTCGTGACGGTGAAGTACCCGACAATTATGCCGAGCGATTCGGTTACAAAGCGACAGAGCTCGAGTTGCAGCAACTGCAAGATGCCAGTGGCCCATTTTTGACTATCACAATCAACATGAACTACGAACATATCGTCTCACCAAAGGACTATGCTCAGATCCAGAAGTTCTTCGACCGGCCAGCTCAGAAGCTCGATGACCTCGAGCCGGCCCATACGCACAAGCACTGCGCGAAGTGCAGAGCGGACCTCGACTCCAGTCATAGAATCGAGCTGACCGAGAGGCAAGTCCATCTGGATTTGGCATTGAAGCTTGTCCGCCATTTGAACAATCCATTTTACCAAAGGCGCTTTGATCTGATCCCGAAGGATAGCTCGCAGTCATCAGATTTGGACAAGACTACTGGGCCAGAAGATGACTTGCGAGACGTGAAGTTAGATGCAGAGGTTGAGGATAGCGGCAGCACTGCAGAGCAACATCACGATAGCGGTGGTGACGTCGGAAATCGACATCAGGACGCTCATCAGGATGAGGATCCAAAGACTTTAAAGACTTTCGATGATCCGGATTCGACCCCAGCCATGAAAGATGAGACGAACATCAGCGGTGAATCCGGTGACACGAAGGTAAAAGATGACTACGACACGGATGACTCTGAGGAAGACGAAGACCGCGGTGAAGTCGACATCATCAAGAAGTTGAAGGGTCCAACTAAAGACGACGAAGAAGAAGCATGGGACGGCTCGGACGCGGCAAGATACGAGATACGGCAATGGTTTTACCATGCCCGCAGAGCAGACAGTATGTGGCCAGCGAGAGAGAAAGCCGGTAATCCTCAGTGGGCGGAGCTAATCGCCGAGTTGGACCGATTTGCTTTCGAGAACGAATCGGCTTTCAAAGAGTGGCAATGCAGTTGGGCCGAAAGAAATAGTTATATCGAGCTGGGAGTTGATGCACTCCACGCCGCCGCCAATCTGGGACTGACGTTCTGGGTGGAGCATCTTGTCGAGGATTTGGGGAAAGATCCCACGGAGTTCTCACAGGGACGAAATGCCTTGCAAGCCGCTGCGCTCTGCTCTGACAACAATGGCGTTCTTCGGATATTTCTCAACTTTCCCGGCATGGATCCCACGATCCGAGGAACAAGCAGCCCCATGAAGGAGCGCACCGCCCTGCAAGATTGCATTTTCAACGACCCGACCGAAGAGACGGTGAAGTTGTTTGTCGACAATGGCGCCGATTTCAACAAGCTGTACGAAGAGAGCGGTGATGCAGCACTGCACTTCTTTGCTGCCGGCAAAGCCACGAATCCTGCTTCATTAAAATTGATCCTCGGGTCTGGCGACACAAGCGGCCGAACCAAGCCTGACATCAATGCCAAAAATCTCCTCGGCAACACCCCTCTGCACTTCCTTATGCTGAGACGAGACGTGCCGTTGGACCTCCTCAAAGCCTTCATCGCAAACGGTGCCAACGTCAACGCGGAGAATGAGTCATCTTTGCGGCCATTGCAATCAGCATGTTCCTGGTCGGAGCCTGAGCTTGTCACAATCCTTCTGGATAGCGGAGTGAGCGATGTTAACGATCCCGACGAGAACGGCAGTACAGCTCTCCATACCGCGGCCTGGGTAGGCTCTTCGGCATGCGTACGGCTGCTGCTCAAGCACAAGGCGGATATCAATCGCAGGGGAAATCACGGCCGAGGTGCCCTGCATTTCGCGGCTTGGAAAGGCCATGTGGACACGATCACCACATTACTAGAGCACGCCACGGAACTCAACGCCGGTGATGTTCACGGCCGTACTCCGTTTTGGTTCGCCTGCAACAGCGACTCGAAGGAATCTGCCTCCGCCCTTCTCGCTGCTCTAAAGCCCAAGTATTCGATTGCAGAGATCAACGCCCCTTCCAAGAGGCAGCGCACACCGCTCCGTCTAGCTGCGACTCATGGGTTCCCGGAGATTGTCGAAGAGCTGATCAAGATGACAGCTGCTGCTGGTTTAGATGTCAAAGCGATGCTGGACCTTCAAGATACCAGGAAGGGGTTCACGGCATTGAACCGATCCGCCTGGCGGGGAGAGCTGGCGTGTGTCCGCCTCCTTCTCGATCATGATGCCGACGCTACTCTTAAGGATATGGAGGGTAATACGGCGTTGACGCTTGCGACCACGCAGTGGAAGATGTCCGGCGAGTCCACTTTCGAAGAAATTGTTATGCTTCTGATTGAGAAAGACCAAGAACAAGCAAGAGCCGATGCAGAGCTGCCTGCTACTGCCGCATCAAATGGCAGTGTCCGCGTTCTCGAAAAGCTATACCGCGTCGGCGCAGATGTCAACAGAGCGGACAGTTTTGGCTGGACACCATTGGTGCTTGCCCAACGCTTGCACAAAACAGACGTACAGCGTTTCCTCAAGCATCAAACCGCCTGGGGTGGCACGCTGCCCTCCGCCTGGGTGCACCACGCCGCCATTGTAGCCACGGTCGGCTTATCAGAAGATGGCCTGGAGGTCACATACAAAGCAGGAACGGAATGTTCCGTCTCCGCTGACAAACCTTTGCCTGCCGGTCTCGACCGCTACTACTATGAAGTAACTTCACGCAAACTCCCGGAAGAAGAAGAACAAGACCAGCCGTCTAACCCGGTCATGGGCATAGGCTTCTGTACTCTCGGCGCCCAATGCTATGAGCTCCCCGGCTGGCCGCCGAAGCGCAACACTCCTTCCGGCCAGTCATGGGCGTATCACGGAGACGACGGTTGGTTCGGCGCAGGTTCTTTTGCTGGCGTGCAGAACTACGGCGAGCCGTACGGGCCTGGAGACACAGTGGGTTGCGGCGTCGACCTTGAGACGCGGAAGATCTGGTTCACAAAGAACGGGAAGAAGCTCGAGTTTGAGCACCAGGGTGTCAGCGGCAGACTGTTTCCTATTCTTGGGCTTGAAGACCCTGTTTCTCTGGTGACCAACTTTGGTGGCCAGAAGCCTTTCATGTGGGCGGAGGCCAATGTCGATAGCGAAGGTCTGGTGGCTGGAGACGCTACTGCCGGTGCGACGAGCCATTCGTAAGATGGCAAGCTGTCGGGAGATGACGTTTTTGCCGTCTCGATTTGACGTCTCTTCATCATCAGGACTAATCAAGTCGCCGTATGGCTGTCTGTGATCGTACTGTACGTCGACACGAGCGTTTGTCTCCTGCGTAAGCCGTTGGCCAGAATGATTGAGAACTAACTGCATTAAGTAGAAAGACTATCGTCCTAAAAAAAAAAAAGAAAGATGTGCCATTCGTCCGTCAATTAGATTAACTGGAACGATCTCGCGAAGACCAAGAGGGAGCATCGAGTCACGTTGAACAGGTCGCGAACAAATCCACACCACTCGACTTTTGACTCGATACGCATCAATCGAGCCCCAAACAAGCGCTTATTGGACAACTTTGTAGCCATTCAACACTATGAGACCAGTCTCCGGCAGCGCATGGTCGTTAAAGAACCGAGGAGGCTTGATTACGCCGAGACAATGGAATACAAAATGTCATGTCTGGATATGCCGAAACCCCAGCACTAACCCTAACCACGTAGGCCTCCTTCGGACTCACAAATCGTTCGACCAGCCTCGCCCGAACACTCGCAATAGCGACCAAGGGGCAACTATCGAAGCAACAATGGGATGCACCGGCCTTCCGTAGCGAGCGATCAAGCTGAAGCGGTGGCGAAAGCGTCAAGCGAGTTCCAGAAGTGTGGTTCGACGGCGTGGCTAGAGTATGACGACGAACGATGACAACGATACATCTGCTCATCTCCCAGACGCTTAAGTTGGGTTCAGAGCCCACCGTTACCCCTCAACTCCGCCCGCCATATAGTCGCCCATCCTCGCTCCCTCCCTGCAACTCATGAATTGGCTTGCTCCCCAGCTGATGCGGCATATCGTTGGCATGCAATTCTCGTACGGAGAGGTAAGCAGGCTCGCCTGTATCCCCCATTGCTTTGCCGGCACCGGACTCTATCACGGCGTCGCTTTTCTCTCCATCCCTAATGTTCCGAGCAGCGCCGCCCAGTTTGCCTTTCTTCACGAACCAGCCTCTTCGCATTCCAAACCAGAGGATTAGACCAAAGACGATCAGTAGGACGACGACGGGAATCGCGACAGCGATCGCTAGGGTGGTTGTGGATACTCCTCCGCTGCCATTATCGTCGCTGTCGCTAGTGCTACCTCCTCCTCCTGATATCCCGGTGGAGCCCGCGGTCGCAGCGCTGGAAGCAGATCCCGCAGAATTCGAAGTACTTGATGTCTGGTCTTGACCACCGCCTCCGTTACTAGCATCTGTTCGCTGGCGTTAGCAAACATCCAACCCGCGCGAATGTTCCGAGTTCCGAGCGAAAGAAATGTCACCTACACGTCCGACTCGAAGGCCCAACACTCGCGGAATCGCCCGACGGACATTGCGACGCCACATCCAGGCCTCCGTCCTCGGGGTTGATGATCGTGAAGTATGGAGAGTATACGACATCCGTCCAGACTTTGAGCTCGATCGAGTAGTTACATCCCGAAGGAGTGCCGTGGGAGTAACCGTAGATGAGAGCGCTGTCGAAGGAAGCACCCTGCCAGGTGTATGAGCCGTTGTTTGTCGCCTCGGCTGAAATGTTTTTGTTTAGTATTTGTGTTTAAATCCATCTTCACCCGCATGTCCGATCGTACTGGTGGTCACCAGGACTTCCGAAGAACGTCAGGGTATTACGCACAGTTGACTTGCTCGATCAAGGTCAAGGACGACAAATTGTTTCCTTGGACTAGGCTGATGAAGACGGGTCTGTCGGCGAGGGCGTCGGCGACCGTCCATACGATTGGGATTCTGGCGCCGTTTATCGTTGACGATGAGAGCGTCACAGTGTCGCCCGCTTCAGGCGACGTGACGGTGAAGTCATTCTGCGCTTGAGCGTAAAGTATGAGCAGCGAGATAACAGACAAGATGAGAGTGACGGCCATGTTGGCTTCACAGGATCGGAGGCCGTTGTTGGTCCCAGGATGGGGTTTGCGAACAGGATATAGCCATGCTTGTCAAGTGGTGGCTTAGCTGAGCTGAGCTGAACCCAGCAAGGCGGGTGGGCCACTATATCAGTCCTCGTGATTCGAAGCGAAGCGAAGCGAGTGCAGCAGTGGCCATTGCTTTAGATATTGGGGACACTGCGTTGGCGTGGCGTCTTTAGAGTTCAGCCTTGCCTTTGTTGCGCCTAAATTGCCTTTTGCGATTGACGGAGTTCTCGAAGTAGATGTTCACTAGACAAGATGTAATACTATGCGGTTCGACTGTTTGTTCGATGAACGATCAACGAGCCATTCAGAGAATTATAGCAATGTGTGCATGTAGAATGGAAGACCATCTTCATGCAGACCAGATCCCAATCTGTCTAGCTCGACGGCGAAGCATCTTGCTTACCGGATTCGGCCATGACAGGCGATTTCCAAGCTGACTATCAATTACCGACAGCAATAATGCCTTGGTCCAAGGCAAGGTTGTCATACAGGCGAGCGTGCAAGAATTCGCATAGTCGAATAAGCACTGAGCTTGCAGTATGAGACAGCCGACAAGTATGGTGATCATCAAATCCACGTGTGATTGAATTAAAGGGCTAGGTACGTGTTTACCTCGATGCAGTCGCCGATCCGACCACGTTGACTCATCGAAAAATCGTTGCCTGCAAACCACAACGCCGTCGTCGTGCCTGAGCACATATTCTATAATCGTCTTTAACATAGCCAGAATTCATCCATCGGTCTACTTCTGTACCTTCTTAGGCCTGACCAGCCAGGCGTAGCGGCTCTTCGGTCGGTCAGCCCACTTGTCAGGAAGAGCCAACGTGACGTCCTTCTTGAACTCGAAACCATTCTTCTCGTACAGGCCCTTGCCAAATACCGAGCTCTCAACAATAGCATCGAACCCAAGTTCGTCAGCTTTGTTGATTCCCCATTGGACCAACAGGCCGCCGATGCCCATGCGCTGGTACTTGGGGTCGATGACACATATGTCCAGGTTGACGGCGTTGCCGTTGGTGAGCTTGAGGTAACCCAATCTGTCGCGGTTGAATTCGGTCATCAGGTGCTGCGTGTAGGCCTTCTCTTCGTCGTTGTCCCAGAAGTCGCCTTCTGCTTTGGCGGGCGCGGGGAATCGGTTGCGGAAGACATTCCATTTGGCAAAACCGGCGATGTCTCCGGTGTTTTCGTCGACGGCTTTCAGGTAGAGAGTGTTTGGGTCTGCGTGTTTGGCTTTCACGAATCTCTCGCCTCCGAGTCGGCGGCCTTCGGGCGTGTCGTGGCGAGGGTACATGGCGTCCCAGAATGGTTCGTTGTCTTTGAAGGCCAGGGAAGTAATTTCGAACAGGCGAGGCATGTCTGCATCCTCGGCAGGAAGAGTGATGAAGGTCATCTTGGCTGGTATAGCTGATTGGACAAAGTAGGTGCTCCTTTCAGAGGAAAGTGAGAATGGCCTGACTGCTGCCTGTTTTTGTATATTTTGAAATGGTTAGCAGGTAGGGTTGGATAGGTATGTATGTACGAGGAAAGTTGAATGCCAATGGGCGGCAAGGCAAAGGTTTATGAGGGTTTAGGAAGGTTACGACGGGGAGGTTTCCATTACGAAGAACAATTGCCAGGCCGGGTCCCTTGGTCATGCGTCAAGAACTCGTGTCCTTGTCCAAGGGTCGACACAGGGCGTGAGCGTGAGAGGGCAGGACTCACCCGGCTTATCGATACAAATGTAGACCAGCCGTTGTTAGCCGCCGCAGATCGGGACTTTCTTGCTGTACTAGCATGCAGAACAATACCAATACCACCTACCGCAAACAGCAAAACTCCACCCTCATACCACCATGACCGGCGCCGCCCCTCCTTCCGGTCTGCAGCAGCAGCAGCATCAGCAATTACCAGCCAAAAGCGTCGTGCCCCATCCTTCGGCTCTGCAGCTCCTCTTCGAAACCCACCGCGCCCCACGAGACTCGCCTCACCCGTCGCACCTCTACAACCTGGCGCTTCAGGTCGCACACAACCTCCGCCACCAGCACAACTGGTCTGACGTGCGCGTTTACACCCACTCGCCCACCACCTCTCGCGCCTTTGCGCGCCCGCTGGTCTCCGGCCTGCCGCCTCAGCGCTTGTATGTCCACCCAGACGAGCAGATCGCGCTGTTGCAGAGGCAGAAAGATGCAGGCAAGACTGGTATGCCCGAGCTGCGCAGCGAGCGCGAGTGGGTTCTACCCAGCCATCTGCGCGAGAAGTGGACTTTGAAACGGTTCGGGGAGGTCTTTGACGACATTACTATGGTGCCGGCTATGGGCCGCGGAAAACTTCTTTTCGAGGAGCATGAGGATGACGATGAGGAGACTGGTGAAGAGAACCAATGGCGGACGACGAAGCGGCTGCTTCTTGCGACTCTGGATGATGACAGTACTGTTGTTTACTATATTGTCCATGATGGAATCGTCAAGCCACGCCAAAATTGATCCTGAAACCCAAGAGTAAGCAAATCAGGAAAGATTGATGCATCTCCAGGAAGAGCCACTTCTACGAAATGTGAAACCAGCTCGCGGAGAGCCAGCCAGCACAAGATACAGCAAGTCATGGCAGGCCATTCGCCACAGCAGGTCGAGGAATCGCCCAATGCTCTCGGTGGTGCAAAGGATGGATGCATCAGATCAGGCAACGAAAAGCGGTTGGAACTCACGTGGTAACATCCACTTTATTGCAAAGCCGTGAAGACTCCCATAACTGCACTTAGCTCACGCTGAGAATGCAGGCGTCGAGCAACCATCTCAGAATCCGCGTGCGAAACAGCACGTTCGGGCTTTCGAGCATGCATGTCAAATTGCCCACTGCAATGGGTGCAATTTACCTACATGCCTCAACACCGGATGGATCGCGTCCAAACCATACCGCTGTGCATCCACTTTTCTGCACAGACAAGCGGTACCACGAGGACAGGAAAGATCAGATAGAAAGGGGAGTCACAAAACTACAATGGTCATTTACATTATATACAGAAAAAGGAGGGTCGTCAAAAGGCGTTACATGGCGTTCCAAGACGTATACAACAAGAGAGCCATCAACACCGCCACCACCTCGACCAACAAAACTTACTCGTCTCTCATATCCAATCTTCAAAAAGAGTCGAGAATGCCCGTCCCCATTGTGAATAATGAGAGAATCACAGAGAAAACGAAATTTTTTCATCGCATAGAGTCCATACCCCCTCCATGGCCGTCCTGGCCACCCCCACCCGCATCCAAATCCATTGTCACCGGCGTAGGCGTCATGCCCGTCGGCGGCATGCCACCGAAATCCGTGAAAGTGTTGGGCCAGTCGAAGCCGCCCGTGGTGAGCAAGTTGTTGTCGTCGGCCATCGTCGGCGGGTCCATGTTGAAAGGCATGAACCACGCCGAGCTCGGATCGCCCCAGTAGCCGCTGTTGGCGCCTCCGGCGGCGCTGGCCATGGGGTTGAAAGCACCGCCGCTGTCGAAGTTGCCGCTGTCGAGCATCGAATTGGTGTTGTTGAGGTCTTGTTGGGTGGGGGCGTTTTGCTCGCCGCCGTAGGATGAGAGGACCATTTGGCGGTCTAGTTGTGACATGATACCGTGCTGTTGCTGCATGAGGAGAGGGTTTGGAGGGGGTTGGAAGCCGGATGGGAAGCCGGAGGAGTGTTGGCCGATGCTGAAGGGCGGGACGTATTGTTGTTGTTGGTCTATGCCGTTGTTTTGGAGCTGCTGTTGCATGTGTTGTGGGTGGTGTTGGAGAGATTGCGGTATCTGTTGCTGTTGCTGCTGTTGTTGTTGCTGCTGCTGCTGTTGTATTTGTGCTTGTTGGCCCGCGACTGAGCCATCGCTCGCTTTCTGGTTGTTGTCGCCGCCAGCTGTGCCACCCTTGTTACTGTCCGCTTTTGCGTCCTGCTTCTTCCGCGACTTGCGCGCCTTTTGCTGTGACTGCGCATTTGCGGTAGCTCGACTTGGCGGACTGAGTTTGGAGAAGAACTCTTCCACGGTCTGTAGATCGCTTTGTTGGCCTAGCACAGCGTCTGCGCCCGGATCCTTCTTTGCTTCCGCTTGCGGCTCTTCAAAGTCTGTGCCGCTGACTCCGTGAGGGTATCGATCGAACCAGTCGCCGTATTGGAAGATGTATTCGCCTTCTTTGCCTGCTTTGCCGAGCGCCCCCGATTTGGCGGCGTCTGCGTGTTTGCGGTACAGATCTCTCAGGTTTTCCGTCACGAAATGGAACATACCCCAGTGCTTCTTCATTTTCGTCAAGTATTTCACGTTCCAGGCAAGGTTTTGCTTGGATGACGCTTCCAGTGCCGGGTTTTGAGAAAAGGCGCCGTGGATGTGAACTGTGCTTGAAAAGAAGGCGGCGTAGCCTGCGAATGGAGCCACAACGGTGTGATCCATACCTTCGTGCACCAGGGCTGAGATGGCATTCGCAGATTCGAGTGCAGTCTTCTGGGCGTCTGAAAGGAATTGGTCGGGCATTTCCTTGGGGTAGACTGCTCGTTGGCCTGGAGTCGGTAGTGCGAACCGATTCATGAAGAGCATGATCTGGCTGTAGACGATGTGCATGAAAAGGTATTGGTTGGCGATCTTGTCGCTCGCATGACTGGCCAGGTTCTCAGGGTTGTATTGCAACGCAACGGGTAGAGTATTTTTCCAGCTGTCTGCTGCCCTTCGCAGGCGTTGGAAGGCCGATCCCTCGTCCCACATGGGTTTCTGATCACGCTGCTTCCCGCCGAGATTCATGTAATTGATCAGATCACCCCATACCGCGACCAGTCTTATAGTGTACGCCGCGACACCCATGTTCTCTCTGGCGTCTGCAACTTGGCCGGTTTCAGGATCGACAGGATTAGGCACATTACCTTCCAAGTCTTCGGTAGGCCCCGTAATCTCCATGTTGAACAGTTTTTCTCGGATCGGGAGCTGCGCGCGAATATATTCAGGTCCGACGAATGTTGGACGATCGGTGCCCGAAGAGCTGAAGCGATCTAAAAGGAAGCAGGACCACATGGTTCTCCTCCTGATCTCTCGATCTGTGAAAGTGAGTTCGCTCTTCTCGTTCTCCACAGATCTTTTAGGGTCATGGTCCAAATCCTGGTGCAGTTGTAGTGCATATGCCATCCTCTGTGCCATGCCGCCAAACATCCAGCTTCTCCCGCCTTGACATGTCCCAAATTCGTGAAGGCCTAATATAAGGTAGCAGATCAGGATTGTGATATTGGGCTGATCGTAGCGCCTCAGCGATATTTCCCTGGCAGGTTTTGCCCACTGTTCGCCACGTAGGAATGCTGGCTCGGTGCGAACATGGGGATGATTCGAGTAGCGCGCGGACATTGCGCAAACTGCTAGCATGAGTACCGGAGGTACCTGGTCTTGGGCCAGTTTCCGCATGAAACTGGGCTTGTGTAAAAGATGATAACTTTGCCCATAGACATAATCAAAGAAAACTTCCGCAAGATGTTGCTGCAAATCTTTCGGTGGTAATTGATCTGCGCCTTCCCGCAGAAGACTGTGTTCGTCTGCATCGATTGTCTTCATAGGCTCAGTCTCTGATGCATCGGTCGCCGCATTTTTCTTAGTCGGATCCCCGACTTTAGTGCTAGCCCAATCATCCAGTTCTTCGTCAAATGCCTGCTCTGCGCCTCGTTTCTTTGCTCCCACACCGGACTTTGGTGGTGCTGGCGGTATTGCTGGCTTGACATTGGATCTGCCTGTATTTGCTACAATGCCTTGATCCTCCTTTGGAATGATCCGAATCACGCGATCTTCCATGCGTTTCAGTCGCTTGTCCAACATTGCCATGTAGTCCGTACGCGGTGCCGCCTTCCTCGTCGTCACCTTGTAAACACACGGTATACGTGACCGTAGACAATGTTTGCAGGCTGGCTTCTCGCCCGAGCACCTGATCTTCTTTCTTCGGCAAGCAATGCATGCCAGCGGCAACCGTTTCCTCTCCTTCCCTGCCTTGGTCTTCAATTCGCTCCATGCCGGTACTGCGTGGGGATCGTCCGGCTTGCCAGTTTCGTCGTCTCCCAGAACAAGTTCGTTGGACATATCGTTGCTGTTGTTCGGTCCAGAAATTTCCCCGAGACCTTCGCCAGCGAAGTTGCCCTGTCCTCTCTGGCTTGCAGTGTCCGAGCCGTCAAAGGGTCCATTGCTACCTATGCTTTGTCGATGGAGCCGTCCATTCGTACTTGGCGATTGGTTCTGTGTTGTGTTGCTGGCATTCCCCGAGACGTTCGGCGCGTAGAGCGCAGCATCGTATGCGCCGCCATAATTGTGCATAGGAAGGTTCGATCGGTGGTCCGGGAGTGTTGATGTGGTGAAACGATGCGCATTCGCGCCAGATTGCAGCATGGAGTCAAGGCTTGGACTGTTCGCATTGCCAAAGTTGTATTCGCTGCCCGTCTGGCTGCCACCACTGTATGAAGGAGTGTTGCCCAGGTGTCCGACGTTCAGCAGATTCGCACTGGGTGAGTTCCGATTGTATTCGGACCCCATGGCACTGATTCACAGAGGCCGGTCTCCGGCTCGAAAGGCAGACGTCCGCTTATTGAAAGGTCATGGATTCGGATGTCGCGCACAGGATGGGAAGCTCGAGATTGACTAGGTAGCTTTGTTGGTCGGAGTGATTTGCGTATGTCGGGTCGTCCGTGAACGTGCAAGGTACGATGTTATGCGATATGGTGCGCTGGGAGTCGCAGCTGCTACCGCTTCAAAATCGAGGACTCGGAAACCGGAAGGGAATGTTGGATGTTCGAGAGATCGTCACCGAGGTCACGTCCCACTCGCAGCGACAGGTGGGCCCTCAGTACGACTGTGCAATAGGGCTCTCTAATGCGGAGTCGTGGAACTCGGATAGCTGACGCCACGAAACGTCAAGCTTGCCTTCGCCTGGAGAGTTTGGCTGACTGTCTGGGTCTCGCGTCTCGCGTGAGATATTACAATCAGCAAGCACAGGGTAAGTTAGTAGTAGCAAGTGCGGAGGCGCATGCGGCGGCGGCGTGATGGTGGTCGTCAGGAAGCTCTGTGCGTGGTGAGGGACCCGGATCCACTGGGTTTCAGCGGAGGAGGCTTGCTTAGTGTAGCTGCTCTGCATGGAACCACTGTGGAAGTGCAGTTATTGGGTGCGTGCGAGCGAGCGAGGGCGCAATAATGTTGGCTAATTGACTAATTGACAGTACCTTAACCGACGATTGGCCTCGTGGCGGGATCTTCAGCAAGAATACACTTGGCCGAAGATGCAGGCTCGAAGCGGTTGCCCGTTGCTGACTCGACTGGAGCCACTCGCGCTCTTACCATTGAATCCGTGAAGCCAAAGGGCGACCAAGACGACGCAGAGGACCAGCCGAAAAGCGTTGCCGGGTGATGCTCTCATTTTGATAGATCGCCGAAAGCCTCCGGCCGGAGGGCCCAGTCTCTAGAAGATGTGGAGGGCTGTCGGAGGAGGACCACTATGAACGCATCGAGCGCATCGCCGCCCGTGCCACGCGTGCTCGCAGTCGTGTGCCTCCCTTGTTTCAAGACGCCGAGGCCACTCGCCGGCTCGTTGCGAACATGCTCCGCTCGAATGCTGACAAACGCAGATCTTGAACGCGTGCTAATTAGGCCGTGGCTTTGTGCTTCGTTTGATTTTAGTGAGGATTCAGACTTGAGGGGATCCTGAAGCTCACTGCAGAGGCCAAGCATTCATCATAAACGTATTTGGACAGTCCTTCACAGCTTGGTCGTGCTACCTTCTTTCCATCATAGAACTTGTTGTCAATGGGAGTGGCGACCAAACCAACAAGCATGTCGGTGACACGACTCAGCAAGTTGCGTGAGCGCGACGTTGAGATAGCCTAAGAGGAGGTGGGCCGCCGTTTGGCAGGCGACTACTGTATATGAAAGCCGTCGATCTTGGAGTGTTCGTGGCCATCTCAATCTGGTGATTAGTCTCCCAGGATGTATGGTGGCCTGTCTCGCAAATTGTGTTCGCATCGATGGATGTTCCAAGTGTGCAAGGCGAGGGCGAGGTGATGTCCTGGGTCATGATGTCCTGGGTCACAACTCCAGAGAGATGATGAAGGAAGAGATTATTAAATGAAGGAGCGAAAGACCTCACCTACATAGATGCCGAACATCTCAGCCGACCTGCACGCTGGAGGTCGCCGCGTGGTTAGCGAGCGACGTCCATCACCTCTGCAAGAGATCCGTGGTGCTGGCACCACACTCAAGTGCCCTCTGCAATCATATCGTGAGTCGTTTGGTTGAGAAGAATATATGTCGCTACGATATAAACATCATCCTATATTGCATCCCAGACGAGCTTGGATGATGAACGCCGCTCGAAGAACTTCGATCTCGACAGATATGCGCACCGCCGAAGTCCACAATACAATGTACAATGCCTGCCGATAATGACAGTAATTCACCTGCTGTATCTCAGTCACCGGTTCAGTGTCCCGATCATCAGCACTCAAACTCGCTCAACCCGATTTCGGCACGCACGTCCCTCCTCCCGTTGCTCTCGAACATCCAACAGGACACGGTGCACGCGAATCGAACTGCCACTCGAACAGAGCATCAGTCTCGCCATGTAGCACATCAGTCAAAATCGCAGTACTGGGCTCCACCATCCCACTCCTCCGGAACAGCTCGCGACTGGTGATGCTCATCTGAGGCCAGCCGTTCTCAAACAACGTCTCGCTACTCGTAGCATAGATGTATTCCTTAAACCCAGCCCAGCGAATGGCACTTGCACACATCGGGCACGCCTCGGCCGTGGTGTACAAGCTCAACTGCTTCCACGCCGCGCTGGTCTCTTCGGCAGAAAGCTTGTAAGGACCATCGGAATCTCTCAACACCGATGTGCAGTTGTTGATGACTGCGATTTCGCCGTGTAAAGTCGGGTTTCCATCGTCGGAGATGGTGTTGACGCCGATGCAGATTGCTTCACCAATCCCGCCGGATGTGTGATTCACGACCACCGCTCCGAAAGCTTCGAAGGGGCATGGCGATTTGAGATCGTGTAAAGCTGAAACTGCTACGCGCATCCAATGCTCTCGAGTGTGCAGGTCGATCGATGTTGGCTCGTGGGAAAGAGTGGTTTGGTCTTCGTGGAAAGACTCGTGACTCAGGGTTCCTTTTGCCACGGCTGCGATTCCCAAGATGATGGCGAGGAGGATCATGTTTTTTTTTGGGTATTTGAAGGTTGTGTTGTTGTGTCAGTCAAGGTTCGAAGAAGAGTTTGATAGGTAGGATGTTTGTGAACATCCAATAGCGGTGTGGGAGGTGACGTCTTGCAGTGTTCGAGAACTTCAAGTGGGCTTCATGGAAATACTTCATCACGTTGCAATGCTTGAAAGTGAGCTCTTTCTCTCAGTTACCTGCATTAGCTGACCGTACTGGCCCGAGACTCTACTGCATACTGCACCCGTTGGCATCAATACTGCTTAGCGGTAGTATACGGCTCAACCTAAGCGTGGCACGCGTGGGTTCGGCGAGATTTGATGTGCGAAATCTTTACGGCTTTGGCTCCGATAGTTAACACGGCAAATAGACATGATTGGAATTTTGCTACACTACCTTACCTAACTCGCTTTTAGGATAGCCAAAATGATTGGCTGCTGAAAAAGCCAGTATACATGTACTCCTGCCCAAGGACTTCCTAGCTGTCTCAGTCCTTCCTTCCGGACTCCGTGAACAAACGACTTCGAATACACCCGTGGACTGTTTTCGCTCGGGCACAAAAAGATGCTGCTGGCTTCTTGCTTGCGCATGCCAAGGGAATGCACGTCTCTTATGCGATGCAATTTTTGGCAGTCATGCATCTCGTGGAGCTTCGGCGGCTAGGAAAAAAAATGACCGGTCACTTCCATGGGGTGCAGTAAATGGGGAAATGGGACCAACCGAGTTTCACAGCATGCATTTCTGAGCAGCATCTGCGGGGAAACATGTGCGACCATCTCGAGATACCTTGTACACTTCTGAGCAGGCGAAAGGAAAGCGACATTCTGGCAACAATCGGGAAGGCCGGCAAAAACTATTGGCTGGAGCTTCGACGAGCTGCATGAGGACGTGGGAGGAATTCTGCTGCCTGTCACGCGAAAGCTAGCATGGGCTACCTCTGGCGTGGGATGTATGCGCATGGGTGAATTGGGTGAGAGAGATACATTGCCCTTATCTACTCCGCTCGTCGTCTTTCTCTGCCGCGCAGATGGCGTGGACAGGAGTGCCTTCCGCCTACAGTGCATGCAAGACTGTTGGATTCGCAAATGTCTTACGAACAAGATGCTGACTCCAACCGCGGCGAGCAGCCGGCGGAAGATTACTTCTCACGGCGAATTGTTCGTCACGTCTCCTGGACAGGCGATCTCATCAACATGGACTCGAACGAAGATGGAGACACGCACATTTTCCACGAAGTGGAACCGCTGTCTCCTCTGGAGAGCGACCTCTTGACACCCGCGACTCTCACGTCACCCATTGCCAATACGGAGACCTCACCACTTCTTCAGGCCCGGTCAAGTCCAACAACAGCATACGCCAGCACTGACTTGCCAGTCGTGTGTTGCAGAGCTGGTCCTCGACCGGCCAATATCTCTTCTAACAACTACGGATACCCAGCACCGTTCCAAAACCGACCACCTCAGAGCATGATCCATTCGGTACATTACAGACGGACAGGACACGATCTTGAACACAACAAATTGCCATCATTCCGCCGCCGCGACCGGAAGACTCGCGGATGCTGTAATTCAAAGTACTTGCACCGCTGGGTGATGGCACTGAGCTTGATGGCCGCTCTGTTCCTACTGCAATATTTGTGTTTGGGCGAAGACGCTTCCGAATCCAGCTGTACACTCTCATCCTGCTCGGAAGCTCTCACGCACTCGTTCGACAACATGTCCACCTTCTCCTTCAGCGAAGACCTGCAGATTGCAGACCTCTCAATTCACGGTGCGATCCGGCTCGAGCCCGCACCAGAAGACCAGGAATCGCAAATCGTAGTAGTAGCATCGTATGCTGCATCACGAAACTGGCGCGCGTCACCACAATGGGATTTGAGCGATAGTTCCATCCGACTTCAAGCACCAACCTTCGCTAAAAATGGCAAGACGATTCTCCCACGCATCTTCAGCCCGCGTCTCAGCATCGGCGCAACAATCTACATCCGCGCCAACACGACTCTGCAAACCTTCCGAATCGACACCGCCCACCTGTCAATCACCAGCTCCCCAAATCTCTTCCCCCAGTTTTCTGACGCCAACGAATCCAATCAACAAGGACAAGACCACCACGACGCTAACATCAATATCAACCTCACCGACCTCAAAACCAACTCCCGCCCCATAAACCTCCCCCACTGGACCTCGCGCTCAACAATCCTGCAAACAACCTCCAGTGCCATAGCCGGAACCTTCACCCACCTGGACCTCATCTCCCTGACTTCCACCTCGGGCTCCATCACCGCAGCAATTTTCCCCGGCGAAGCAGACCCTTCCAATCCTTTGCCCGCCCTATTGAAAATCAAAACCGCCGGCGGAAGCGTGCGCGTCACGTATCCCTCAGTCAACGTTCCCTCCTCGTCAGTTTCCTCTTCTCCCAGCAGCAGCAGCAGCAGCAGCAGCGACTCCCTCCCAACCCGCGCCTACAAAACCCAAGTGCAAACCTCCTCGGGATCCATCTCAGGCTCCTACCTCTTCAACACGGCCGCGGATTTGACTTCAAAGTTCGGCTCCATCATGGCGGAGGTGCTGTACGCGCCTTTCGAAGACACGTCTTCTCTCGCTTCTTCTCTCGCTTCTCCTGAAACCCCGCAGAAAGGACTGCCCGACGGCGACGAGCTCAGGACTTCGAGCCACAGCGGAGCGACGGATGTGCGCGTCTTGCTGGTTGGGGATGGGAAAGCGCGGACGGGGGAGAAGAAGGAGAATGACGGTGTACGCGGTCTGAGTGGCGTGCATGGCGGGGCTTCGGGGACGGTGAAGCTGCGGTATCCGGCGGAGTGGGAGGGGCGGATTGAAGCCGAGAGTGGTTCTGGGACTGTAAAGGTCGGGGGTAGGGGGGTTGTTGTTGATGGGGAGGAGCGGGTTGGGGGGACGAAGAGGGTGAGAGCGCATAAGGGTGAGGATGTTGAGGATGGTGGAAGGATTGAGGCTAGGGCGGGCAGTGGGAGTGTAGATGTTTCGGTTGGTAGGATTAGCAGTGGGTGGTGGTGATGGTGATGGTGATGATGATTTGAGCTTGGAAGATGTTGAAATGTCTTTTTTTTCTATTTGCTCGATCATTGACTGGTCTCATTGCTTTTTTCTTCTCTGTTTCTACAGCTGTGCTTTGTTTTCTTGAGTTTCTACAAACAGACAGATATTAGCTAGAACAACAGGCTTTTACGACGGTTGAAGGAGTACAAATGTAGTAAGGAATTCAGAAGGGAGCAGAGACTCCTTAGACTACGAACAAAACTGTAGCCAGCTCTCACGGCACTGTGTGTTGTACTACCAAGACACCAACGTGTCGAGATCCCTCAGATTGTGAACAGCAGGACCGTGAGAGACTCGCCATGAGGAAATGCGCCGCCGACGTTACCGCCGGATGTCATCAGCCAAAAAGACACCCGTCAAATCTAGCAGGTGTGATCGATGATCGAGTGGTAGAAAAGTGGCCTCTCGTTTCCTGGGTTCCGTCAGATGCCTTGCATTGCTCTAGACTTGTTTATATGGAATGACCGGCACAAGCCGTTTCGTGTCTAGAGGCAGAAACGTAAGTATTGTTGCCAGCTTGTGTTGACAGCTGGAGTCCACCGATGCTACCGCTGTTGATGACAAGATGCCACGGTGATGATACGTGGACGTTCACGACTCCCGTTCGCTTCCACAAGGAGATTCTTTGCGACGAAATTCCAGGGACTGTATTAGAGCTTGATAACATCGACATTAGTGAGCTGGATCGCGTCGCTTCGGTAGGTTCGATGAGATTGGGTTTAGTCCTTGTAGCTACAGTAGTATTTGCCAGTCTAGAAGAATTACGGATTCGATCAGGCATGTCGTCATCAGGTAGGCTGTACCTATAAGCTACATTGCAGGATGTATAATATTTCGAGTTTCATTGGAGATGCCGGGTCTAGATCCTGCCGTAGACACAGCACCATGGCTGGCTTCGAAGGTGGAATCATAGTCAAGAGCCTGAGCATGTGTCGGAACCTGGCGGCGTGAAGGCAACCCACATTGCCAAATGCCTGCCAGTCGAGATCTGACGATAAGCGAAAACATCCATTTCCGTCTCAGACTTTCAGTCATGTTTCTTTGGTCATCCATACATGGCCATACTCGAGCTTGGCAATGGTCAGCAATCAATGAGGTCATGGTTGACTTCATTTGGCGAAGTGGCTGGTCCTGGTCTCGTCCGGTCCAGCTATCTCTTCGAAGCTGGTGCCTTTACCTGACCCGCGAAGCCAACGCCCATTAAGAAGCACAACCGCGTGGCGGCACCGACGTAGACGAAACCTAGGTTACCCCAATACATGGAATTCCAGTCCCAGAAGCGGTAATAGACATCCAATCCCACAGACGATACACTGGCAAGGTGGCCAAAGTCGGCTAGCAGCAGGCCGAGCAGAAAGACTTTCCAGACGCGGACGTCATTTGTCGCACGCAGCACGAGGGCTTCGTTCAGGGCGAAGACGAAGTAGAGGTTCGCCAGCTGATATAAGACAATGGACTCGCGGGTGGAGACGGTTGTGCCTAGGAGGGATCCGGCTGCCGAGGGGAGAGTCAAGTGCATGTAGGCTTTCTGGTCGAGGGCCGCGTAGTAGGCGCCGACGGCGGTGGCTACCGGCTCGATGTAGAGGAAGAAGAGACGGTAGAGCAGGGGTATGGTGCTGGGCCCGGCGGCGCGGGCTGACGTGGGAGGCATGGAAGACCCTGCCATGTGGTATCGGTACAGAGGAGCGTGCACACCGGAGAATGGGAGTGCCTTAGTCGCGTCGAAAGAGTGGTTATGGGTATGGTCCGTATGGGTATGAGTGTTGGCAGCCGAGGTGGCAGTCAAGAAGTGCAGGGCAAATGGCAGACAGTGCGCCGAGTCACGGGAAAAGGCAAGGAGAGGAGATGCGGCAGTGCAGAGGTTGAAGTGTGGTGCCGGGCGGACGAAAGCGTGGTTGGAGTGAAACGAGATGCTGTAGGGTTCCAGTCGACGTCTGGAGATGGATTTGATGATGATGTGCGCTGCACTGCACGATTCTCCGATGGGTTGGTGGTGAAGTGGATTGCTGTTGCGTGCGGGATGCACAGATGCGAGTAAGCGTCTGGGGTGCTTGCCCCAAGAGATGTTAGTGAGGTGTAGGGCCGAGCCGTGGACGCACGGGAGTGCATGTGGGCTCATGAATCGATGGGGTGAATAATATTATGCATGTATCATGTATCAAGTCGTGTGAGCAACAGCGAGATTAAACGGCACAGCAACGTGTGTACAGTAGTAGCGATTGTGTGCGCTGGCAAGGAGGCATACCAAGGACAGCACAACACTGCACAGCACACGGCAAGGTGCGTGATGCTTACCTACCTAACTTTTGCCTCACTGTACAGTGTACATAGTGACATAGATGAGCCGTGGAAAGCACAGCAAAACAGCAAGACTACTCCTGATGACCGCTCGCTCGCTTGCTCTGAGCGGGGAGCCTGGTCGATTGGAGCTTCGCCAGCCCTGCCAGCACAAGCACAAGCACATATATAGTAGCATCCTTGGCTGCACAAGCGTTCATGCGTGTGTATATATGGATGCAGTCACCCTCTTATGCTGTGCTGTAGGTCACGATCATATGCAATCATGATCATGATGTCCATGGAGTGTGTTACGTGGCGAATACTGAGGTGGAATCCTAGGACTCGACTCGAGCCCACGACTCGGGCATGGAGACGGGGAAGCAGGTGAGACTTTCCACGTGCATGCAGCTACTGTGAGTGCATTGTCGTGCGTGCGAGCTTGCGAGTCCTCCTGTCTGGCTTACTAGCAGTAGGAGGGCATTCTCTTACTTCTAGCGTGGTTTGGGTTCATCGGCGGAGGAGAGACGGGCTGAAGCTCGGAAGACGACAGGAAAAGAAGTGATGGTAGAAGGATGCTGTGCCGGACTACTGCAGGCAGGCCCGGGAAGTCGGCGGTGGAGGGATGGCGGCAAGGAGGATGACGGACGTGGATGGGCTAGGAAAGGCAAAGGCATGGATGGAAGTCGTGGTAGGCCAAACTAGGAAAGGCAATGGGAAGGAAAAACAGTGTTAGGGCAGAGTTTTATGGTTATGCCCAGGCTCAGCAAAGAAATGTCTCGCCCAAGTTGCCCAACCACGGTAGGCTTGAGTTGAGTTGAGGGAGGTACCCGACGATGATACATGCTCGCTCCTCTCGTACCCTTACCGTCACCGTCAAACTCGTGGTAAGAGTTTTTTGCAGCCGGCCAGCCCGACCCCGATCCGGGCGTGCTACGAGCCGGGATGTCTGTCTTCTGGGTGGGTGGTGGGTGGTGGTGTTGATGCTGGTGTGCCGTGGATGATTCAATAATAATACTAGGTACTATGCAATGTAGTCAATAATAATAATAAGCGTAGCCTTTTCGCCTCTCCCGTCGGTCCTCGAACCTCTTGCAATTGCTCTTCCAATCTTGACGCCCCGTCCACCGCCTGCTCATTGCCACGCTACCAGGAAACACACACACACTCCTCTCTCTCTCTCGCTGCCTCCCCTGCAAACATAACATAAGAAGAGCCAGCCAGCACCCTACCTTACCCCGTGCTGTGCTGTTACGCCACACCGTCCATCTCCCAGGACTCAATCCAACGCCCATTCCATCAACATCACATCTCCATCTCATCATCTCATCCTATCCCATCTTAGCACCGACCGACACTACTACCACCACCGGGATCAGCACTCTGCTGTTTATACTTGTACCCGCGCACACTCCTTCATTTCCGCCTGCGACATTGTTCATTACACCCTGCTACCTCCACCTACTACCTGACCACCAACCACCCACCTCCTCACCTCACCTCCCTTCACCGCGCCAACCACCCGCCTCGTCACCTCCGACTACTGTCTCTATCGCTCTCCGACCGTTGCGCTCCCAATCAAGGAAGCCCATACCCCTGCAACACACCTCGCATTGCATTGCATATTGCATCGCTCCACCATCACCGCCAGCACTGCTTTTGCCTTGCTTTGCCTTGCCGCACCTCGCTCCTTCGCTATCGGCTTGCTTTCACTTGCAGACCGCATCGTTCCTTCCTGATATCCTCCGACTCTCAACGCTAGCTCCAATACGGCCACGACACATTCGCTGTCGTAACTCGACACCACCACCGCTCATTCACCGCCGTCTAGGGCATCTCTCCCGGCAATTATGAATTACGAATACTCCGGATCTTCCTTCCTAGCCCGTCCTCCTATGCCCGACCAACGGCCACACACCGTGCACTCCTCGACTGTGCCATTCAACTCCCACCCGGTCAACCAAGAGGAGGAACAGCAGCAACACCAATATATGCAAGGTCTCGACTTTGCATCCCGAAGAGCATCCTTGTCCCGCGACGACACGGCTGCCGATCTGTCTATGCCATTGCAAGAATTCTTGCCCTTTAGTAAAAACAACACAACCGAAATAAACTGGCACAACAACCATCCACAAGAGCAGACGTCGACCCTCCGTGACCCTCACTTTCCTACCGAAGAGTCTCGTCTCCAATTCTGGCGAGGCCAGAGGTCGCGAAGGAGGCAGGTCGTTCGACCACTCGTTCACTCACAAACCAGCTTGGGTCGCACTCCTAGCTTCCTGTCCCAGCTCAGTGGTGTATCAAGCGCGACATCTTCCACCGCATCAAGTGTTCCGGTGAACACCTCAATCGAGGAGCCCTCCCGCAGAACATCTCTCAGCCGGAGGTTGAGCAGGTCCGTCAAGAAGATGCACGATTTTGGCACCAACATCACCAACGCCCAGACTTCCCTGAGGATTAGGAAGTCCAGCTCGTCTGAGATCGTGCAGCCCACGTTCGTCGACAACATCATGCCTTCCCAGACTTCACCGACCAAGAGAAACGGTAAGCACGGCGACGACAGACCTAAGAAGTCACGAACCGCAGCACTTTCTAGCGCCGAGCGCAAGGACACCCCTGCTCCTCCGTTCGGACAGGCACCTCGCTCTGCGCCCAAGTCTGTATGGCCCGTAGGTGGAGAGAGCGCCAGGCAGTCTGCCGCACGCCTCAACACAACATTCTCTTTCGAGAACTCCGCCGATGATTCTCAGGATGACATTTTCACTCAACGTACACGAATAGGATCCATTTCTAGCGCAGCAGACAGCGGAGCCGATCTTTCCACCTACGCCCGTTACGATACACCACACAGGGACTGCGACGGGGACGTCGAGATGTACGCCGCTGTCGCTCCATCCGAAGATGATGGCAAGGTTGACTTTGTTGCCAACTCGCTGCCTCAAGAACTCAGTCTCTCGATCTTCAAGTTGCTGGATGGTCCCTCGCTCGCCGCCGCTTCCCAATGCAGTCGTTCCTGGGCTAACATCGTCAAGGACGATTCCGTCTGGCGAGCTGCATTCTTCAGGCGTTGGGGTCGTCAAATTCACACTACGCCCGCTCCAATTCAAGTCGGCGGGCCTGGCACTGGTCTGCCCAACAACCCTAAGCAGGAGTGGAAGAAGATGTACCGCGCGCGTACCTTGCTTGAACAACAATGGCGCATGGGCCCTGAGAAATCTGGAAAGGCAACCTACCTGTCTGGCCACACTGATAGCGTCTATTGCGTCCAGTTTGACGAGGAGAAGATCATTACCGGCTCGCGCGACAGGACCATTCGTGTCTGGGATATCAACACCATGCAGTGCATCAAAGTTATCGGTGGACCCAATGTCAAGCCAGTGCCTGGGCCCAAGCCACTCCGTACTGTCGACTATCCATCTTTCCACAGCGCTGTGGCCAGTGTAAACGGCACTGTCTACGGCAACAGCATCTACCACACTCCCGAGTACTGGCACGATGCAAGCATCCTCTGCCTGCAATACGATGAGAATATCCTCGTCACTGGTTCCTCGGACTCGGACCTCATCGTCTGGGACGTCAAAACATATGAGCCTATCCGTCGCCTACAGGCACACACTGGAGGAGTTCTTGATGTCGCTCTTGACGCTAAGCACATAGTGTCGTGCAGCAAGGACAGCAAGATCCATATTTGGAACCGCGAAACCTTTGAAATCACAGGCACCCTCGAAGGCCACCGTGGGCCCGTAAATGCGGTGCAGCTTCGGGGCAAATTCATCGTCAGCGCCAGCGGCGATGGCGTCGCTCGTCTCTGGAACATTGAGACCAACAAGCTAATCAAGGAGTTCTCACAAAAGGAGCGCGGACTGGCCGCCGTCGAATTCTCCGAAGACATGAAGTATGTCCTCGCTGGAGGCAACGACCACATCACGTACAAGTTCGAGACCGAGACTGGTCGTGAGGTCGCTCAATTCACCGGCCACACGCAGCTCGTACGTTCACTTTGGATGGACAGTGCCAACAACCGCGTCGTCTCTGGCTCATATGATCTGGACCTTCGCGTCTACGACTTTGATACTGCAACCGAAATATGGCGCGCCGAAGACTGGACTACAAGCTGGATGCTCGCTGCAAAGTCGGATTACCGCCGCATCGTGGCCACCAGCCAAGACGGCAGAGTCCTTGTCATCGACTTCGGTCTGCGCAAGGAGGTCGGCTTCGACGGCATGCCCATCGAGGGCGTTGACTTGCTGCGCGAGATTCCGTTGGAGAACACCAACGCCATCATCTTCCGCAACCCGTTCGAGAAGCGAGTGTAGAACACACGTCACCATCGTCGTCTTTTCAGGCCTTGGTCCCATACTCGCTACTTTCTCAAGCTGGCGCCAACACCGCTATGACTCTCTTATCAGTACACTGTCACACAAAGAACATGGGAAAAGCAATATATGTTGGAGATTTTCTTTTTTGGTGTGCTGTTAACAGCTTTCTATCTTCCTGGCTTACCATTGCTGTCGTTTAGCGTGTTTTGGGATTCCCTCTTCTGTTGGTGTTGTTCTTTTTCAGTTTTCCCAGGCTAGGGCGCACACGCATTATCGAGTACAGCAGTCTCTCGTTTCATCATGTAATTCTTCTTTTGGCTATTCCCATTGGGCCGCGCAGAGAATGTCGGCTTACTACTCTTATTTCTAATGCCGTGGGAAATACCAATCGCAAAAAATCTTCTCCATCTCGATATTTGCTACCTCTTGGTCTTTTGCTGTTCTCTCGCTTTCAAATCCCCGCTTGGCTGCCTTCTTCGTCTTCTTCCCTATCTATATATTGGAACATACACTACAATCCCAGCTATTACTACTGCTTTTACTCCTACTGCTACCACAACTGCCACCACTACACCATCATTTCAATGCTACACTATCACTCCAATGCGACGACCCGAAGAAATGTTCCGACTTTGACCACTCTTGCGATTTTCTCTGGAGACGTGAGACGTGGATACATAAAGACACCGCGATTTCAGGTCGCTTTTGGAACTCCACTCATGTTTCTGTACTTTCTAAAGGCTAAGTGAGCATTTGCCTATGGGAACAATTTCTTCTTCTTCTTCTTCTTCTTCTTCTTCTCTCTAGACGAACTACATTCTCTTCTCACCAACTATTGCGTGTGGAGAAAATGTTTCCGTTGCTTCTTGGTGCAGTGGATAGAGGGAGTGGTAGTGGCGAGGTTGCTTCTCCTCTTTGACTCGCAGCAGCAGCAGTGGGCCGAGGATCGGAGTTGCTGGCGCGTCGTACGAAAGGCGGGTTCGCGTCTAATTTTGCCGCTGTTGAGCGTTTCAATGGTGTCGGTTGCGGTTGTGGTGGTGGCGAGGGCGAGGGCGAGGGCGGTGGTGGGACTGGTGGTAATGGAAGCGGCTGGACTGGGAGGTTTGTCGAAGGTGGCAACGGTGGCAGAAGTTTCGCGGGACCTGGTACAAATACTGATTCTGCTGCTGCTGCTGCTGCTGTTCGTCGCCGTGCGCAAACAGAAGCCAGCGTTGTCCGCAGGCAATTTTTCACCGCTCTCTTCGTAGCAGCGGCCGCGCGTATTTGGCCAACCCTGGAGTGTTCGGACGTTTTCCTCGCGCTGCTGCTGGCTGCGATCGAGGAGCAGAAGACGAGCCCGAACTCTGTTGCGCTGAAAGGGAGTTTGACGATCTCCAGCTTGAAGTAGTTGACCGTGGCGATGTTGTCTTCGATCGTCGTGTATGCTACTAGGAAACTGACGTCTCGGGGTTTCAGAACTTCGCTCCAGCCCATGGAGAGGGTTTGGAGGGTTTCACGCAGGGCGGGGATCAGACGCGTTAGACCTTCGCAGGAGAGTGTTCGGGAGATTAGGAACGAGAAGCTTTGTCTGGGTAGTATGTTCTCGGGATGAAATTGCGCAGCCTTTAGGAGATCGGCCTCTGCAGGGAAGAATCGTCCTCGGGCGACGTTGGCGGTCGAGAATGTGATGTCGTGTGCCAGTGGCCAGATCTGACCTGGTTCAAAATGCACGGGCGATATCAGCATTTGGTACCATTCCGGTTTGTCTTGTTTTGCCTGGTTTGCAGAGCTCTGGTTCTGATTCGGTCTGTAAGGCACATACGAATGTGTGGTTGAGCTGGTGTGGCTACGTCCTGGTTGTGGTCGATTGAATTGTGACCTTGTGCGTGTTGTCGAGCGGTGTTCTGGACGATTCGAGCCGCAACTAGATTTCGATCCATCGGTGTCTGAGCATGATTCGTAGAGATCGTCGGTCGTCCTGTCGATTCTCGCATGAACCTTATTCTCGCAGCTCGCAATTGTGATCCGGGGAACGATGGGAAAGAATTTCGCGCATGGCGCTTCCGAAAGCTCACAAGCATTTGGATCACTGGACGAATCTGGATCAGGCGTAGCGAAGGGCGGACGCCAGTCAGAGGAACCAGTATCAGCCGGTGCCAATGCTGCATCACGATGCGAAATCGACTTGAGCGCTCGTTTGCCGTCTATGATCGCTTGCAAAGATATGAGACTCATCTTTGGGGGTTGGTAGCTTCTCGGATCAACCATCTTGACAGAATTTCCGGTACTTGAAGTCGTGTTTGTAGCGGCAGAACCATCGTTGGTCGACAAATCCCCATCGTTCGAAACACTGGACTCCGTTGATGGTCTAGTAGCGCCACCCTCTGCAGGCACGTTCTGATTCAATCCATATTCATGTCGTGAACTGGTTGGAAGGCTGTCGAGGGCATGCGCCAAACAGTTGATCATGAGCTGGACGGACGCTTTGGCTGCAAGGTTGGGTTGAGACTGCACATCATCTTGCTTCTGACGATGGTCATGTGGTAGCGTCAACTCGAGCCCGAGAAGTATGGCTTTGCACTGTGGGATTTGAGCGGAAATCGTCGTTCCTTGGGAGACCTCGAGCATGGTCTCTTCCATGTCTTCCAGGATGTTGCGAAGTTTTCGCAAGTCGACTGCCAAAGTACTGAATTCGCCTCCAGCCTCGCGGCCTATGTTTGTGTCAGCTTCTCTAGTTCAAAGACCTTACTAACTGTACAGCAGACTTGCATCGAATCCAGAGCTTTTGCGACAGGGCTCGCGCGTCGCAAATGTCGGAACTGTTAGCGTTAGCAGTCATCTTGTCTGTCCACTCTTCGTCGTGAAGTGGTTGGATTTGTACTTGGAGTGGCACGGTTGATGCAAGACATCTTTTTTCCAGGAGGAAGACCAAGGCGTATTTTTACCTTCATCGAAGACTCCGAGGCTTCAACGGAAGGCAACATACACACGGTAACATGCACATCCGTTACCCGTGTGACCAAGCGGTAGGTATCCGGGACGTCCAAACTTCGAAAACACAACACGAGGCTGTGCATTAGCAAACAACGACCCTACGTCTGCGTAGGCTCGGTAACGATTGAGGCATTTTCTGGATGCATTCTCTCTATCGTCTGAGACTCCTTATACGAAGGAACGTAAAGTACCGAGTCCTTCATGCTGCAATGCGTCAATGTGTTGTAATTATTGCTTCATGGCCAACGATACTGACAGTCTCAATGCCTGCATGCTACGTGCCTTTTCTCTTCATCCTGGATATGACGAGCCATTTCTTCCGCGCCGTGTGATCTTCATACCCATTGTCCCTTTCCGGCAACCATTCTCGTCTATTACCCTGATCGTCCTCCTCGTAGATCTCATCCGATTCTAGTCCCTGCTGCTCGGCAAGTTCGAAGAACGACGCCAGCCTGGCACGTCCAGTATGGAACCCGGCAAGCACAAAGATGCGCGCCGAGGGTTCGAGCGATAAGAAGTGCAGCATAGAAACAATCAGGTTCTCATGCTGACCCGAGAGCCAATAACAATCGGCTGCGAGTATGCGGTCGAAGCGGTGCTTGTTTTGCACTGCAAAGGGGGTGTCTAGCACACCCCACGCATGGCCCTCCACACGACAAAATTGGCTCAAATCTTGCGGTATGTTGGCGGCTACATTACGACGGATGTTGCTGATTACAGGCGGCGCTGGATAGTCTGATACGACGACCTGTTCACAGCTGTTAGTTTGACCACGGCCGCATACTGTCGCTGGTGGGCGCACCTCTTGTGCTCTTGCAAGTGTGGCTACAATGCCAGCGAGTCCAACGCCTGTCGCAGCAACTGATCAGCCCAGCTCTTTCTCGTTCATCCCACAAGCATATGCAGTATCTCGCATGTCCTACCTGCACCCAGCTCCAGCACCTTCTTGCCCTCTACGTTCCAGCTCTTATCCTCATGCTCATCCGCGCGACTGATCAGCTCTGCGAGCTTCAAGCCTGCGTTCCAAAGGTAATGGCTGAATAGTTGTCTCTCATCTTCGCCTACGGGGTCCGCAGTCCTGAGTTCGAGGTTACCGAAGCGTGAATTCTTGTACTGGATGATGGACTCGGGTGCGCCATGAGAGTTGGTCAGGTCATCTGTAAAGAGGAAGCCCGGGGCTGAAGCGAAGATATCTTCGGGTTCATCGTCTCTGTCCGGTGCGATGACTCTGACCAAAGAGCTCAGTGAGGTCTCGATGGACATGGTGAGCTCTAATCCTTTAATATGTAGTTAAGATAATTGGTGGCCGGGAAGGCGGCTGTGGGCGATCAGAGCGGGGAAATCTTCAAAATTTGGATGTTGCGGCTTCCAACGACATGTGCGATCGAACTGGAATACAAATCATTTGCATCATCATCTTCAGAGCAAGCATGTATACAGTACTAAAGACTCGACGCCTTTCCGTTTAGGTCAATTAACATTTCACCACGCTATTTCTTATACTGGGACCTCATCAAATCATTGGAATACCACCATTCTATCACTCTCCTACAAGACAGCACAAGACAACCATGGTCTGGGAACTAATCTCCGCAACACCCTCGCCATACGCCCGCAAAGTGCGCATCGCCTTGCAAGAAAAGGGCCTGGTATTCGAGCTCAAGACGGAAGTGCCGTGGGATAACACCACACAGACGCCACAATACAACCCACTCGAGAAACTGCCCGTCCTCGTCTTCAACGATGGCACGCCCGCAGTCTACGAGTCCCACTTCATCTTAGAGTGGCTCGAAGCCAAATTCCCTGATCCTTCCCTCCTCCCTTCAAGCGAGCATCTCGACGACCGCCTCTTCGTCAAGCAGGTCGAAGTTGTCGTTGATGGTATCTGCGATGCTCTCGTGTTGAGCTTCTTCGAGAAGCAGCGTGACGAAGACAAACAAAGCAAACCTTGGACAGACCGGTACGCTTGCTTGCACCCGAGCTTTGCGCATGAATTCCTCATTGCTGACTGGCAACTCCTACGAAAAAAGTCAAATGCGCAAAGTCGGAGGCGGCCTTCGCGCCCTGGCTACCTGGGTAGAGCAGAGCAAGGGCGGCTACCTGGTCCAGAACCGTCTGACTTACGCAGACATAGCCGTCTGTAGCCTTCTCGGCTTCATGAATATTCGGTGGCCTCAGCATGATTGGGCAAGCAAGCCTCCGTGACTACGGGCTCAACTTCCAAGTTGACGCTTTACTGACGAGAATTACAGTAAATCTCACCTCCCTCTTGCTGCACTTGGCCGACTATCTCGCGGTCATACCACTTGACTTTTTACAAGGGAAAAGAGCCTTCAGGTACACCGCCAGACGAAGCTACGACATGACTGATAAAATCTATCAACAGGAAAGAACAATATCCCCACATGGAGAGGTATTTCAAAGCGCTAGACGAGCGACCAAGTTTTGCAAACACCCGCCCTTCACCACAAAAGTTCACAGACCCCGTGGTCTGAAGTCGACAGTTGCACTAATAATGCTGGAAAAGATGCCTTGCGCCTGACTTCCCCTGCTTCATCAACATCGCCCAGAAACACAGATTAGATTCAATGACAGACAGCAACCGGCTTTCATCTCACCATCATCATACAAAATTACAAAACATTCATCACCATCACGCGTGCCACAAAGCGGGATGTAAATTCCATCCGTCCAATCCATCTCATCTACTCACCCTCCCACGTCCTCCTCCCCACAGCCATAAAGGTCAAACTCCACAGCTGCCTCACATTCGACTCGGTAGGGTTCACGCCCGCCGGCGGCGGCAATGCTCCCAGTGGCGTGAAACGGAAATCCCCGTCTTGGTACACCCAGCTCCAGACTTCGGAACTCAGGTTTTCCGAATTGGCTTCGATGGTGTCCCACAGGTGGTTGTAGGCTGCGAGGACGTTGGAGTGGATTGAGGGGATGGAGCAGAAGGCTGGTGGTGGTGTTGTTGTTGATGTGGAGTTGCAGCGGGCGAGTTGGCGTTCGAGACCGGCAGCCTGTGAGATGGGGGAGTTTGGTTTAGTATGATGTTCGAAGTACGGGGATGAGATGTTGGTTTTCTTTTGTTGAACTCACCGTCATAGCCAGCTGCCAGCTCCAAACGACAGTCTAAAATTTCACCAGTCAGCAATCGACTCCCAAACACCCAAAAGACATCCGTCCAGGACCACATAAAAGAAAAGCATCCAGCAAACTCACCCCATGATAAGCATTCGTCGAGAAATTCGCCGCATAAACCTCCTCCCCCCCAAACGCCGGATTCGCCACAACCGCCCCAACAGGCGTGCTCAGACCCACAGGGAAAGGCGCCAGCAGATTGTTCGCGGTCTGGTTAATAAACTCGCCCTGCGGATCCTCGGCGTCGAGCAGCAGGAAAGTGCGGAAACAGTCGTCCGTGTTCATGACTTTCACAACACTCTGGCCGTTGTTCCCGTCGAGTGCTACGCCGTGGTAGACGATGTCAGACGCGATCCGCTCGGAGTTGGAGGGGAAACCGAGGTCCGCTGCTTGAGTGTAGGCTTCGACGAGCGTGTGGGCTTCGTCTGCCGGAACGGTGATGGCGAAGAAAGGCAAGGTCGCGTCCTCCCAGACTTTTGCGTGGGCAGAAGCGGTAGTGTTCCAGGAGGGGTGCGAGGGGAAGAAGCCTGCGGTGGCGAGGGCTGCGATGCTGCGGAGGGCTGCTGGGACGAGGGCTGTGTTTACGTCGTACGGGATGCGGCCGCCTCCTAGGCCGTATGTGCTGTCGCGCCATTGGCCGACGATTTCGCTATGTTTGAGGTGGATGAGGTTGGCTTTTGTTTGGCCGCCGGGCTGGGCGAAGGGGGCGGTGGAGTTCATTATTTTCTCGGCGCTGATGAGGGCGAGGTCCGCGTAGGTCAGGCCGTTGTTGGCTGGGTCGATGCTTGCTTGGGCGGCGAGGAAGGGATTGGTTCTGCTTTTGCCGACGGAGTTGTCGACAAAGTAAGTCTTCATGACGATTGGGAGGAAGAAGTCGGTGTCGACCATTTTGTAGTCGTACTGCGGCGCGGTGCTGGTGATGTTGTCTTGCTGGTTGAGATACGTCGCGTAGTCACCGATCGTCTCTTCGTGACATACACTGCCATCTGTGCGATTGATGCGTTCGAGCACCGCGCTGATGACCGCTTCCGTGGCACTGTTTTCTCCTGTAGATAGTATGGGCTCTAGGAGTAGGTAGGCTATCATCGAGTCACGACCTGCGTTATATTGAGTCAGCCACTGCGTTGATGTCTATGATGTTCAAGCGAGAGACAAGGAGGGGTGTTTACACACCGAAATACGTCAAAAACCGCCATGCTCCAGCAAGCAGCTTTTCCGAAGTCGACAGGAAAGACAACGACTTCGTCTGATCCGGGTATTGTGCGATCAATTCTTGCGACTGTTCATTCAACACTTCCATCGCACTCAACTGAGTCAGCTGCGGATAGTCGAACGAGGCCGTGAATTCGTACGTCCCTGCTTGGAGATGCAAGGAGCCGTTGACAATCCTCAGACCACCACCATCACTGCCCTCAACCGAGCTAAACGACATGACAGTAGTAGTCTCGTTCGAGAACCACAGACGGTCGTAAATAGCCACTCCACTCTCGAGCTGCAAGGTAGTCGCGTTCTGGATCTCCGGCACCAGGAGCGAAGGTCCCTCAACGAAGTCCCTGATAGTCCGGATGCTGCCCAGAATAGGCACTGTCAGAATGGCGGAAGAGTTGAAGTTGATACGCGTCGAGATGCCTACTCTCGGATTGTCAGACGTCGAGTTGCTTGGATCCGTATCATAAACGGGAGAGAGAGGCTGATCCGACGACGTCGTGTTGACCAGCTCGATCCCCAGGGTTCCATTGACGCCATTCTGCGGCGCAAAGAAAGCTACCACGCCTGAGTTCCCTGCAGGCCAGGCAACGAGCAGTCGCGGGCCGATGATGGTTAGGTTGCTGTCGGGCAATGGGTTGGTCACTACGACTTGGCTGGCTCCGTGGCAATCGGAGTAGAAGTAGTTTTCGTACGGAGGGTCGCTGAGATGGAGTGTTGAAGGGGAGTCCGAGCACGTTGTCTTTGAAGAGGTCGATGTGCTGTTGGCAGATCCAGAGGCTGAGGTTGAGGGCGGATACACCAATTGCCTCTCCCCATCGCAAGAATAACCCTCAGTTAAGAAACAATCCTCGCCGCACCTCAAAGTAGGAACACCCTCAAGAACCGGGCATAAAAAGTCGCCGTCATAGCAAGTGTACTGCCGAAGAGCGATCGATGCATCAGTAATCAACATCATCCCATGGAGAACCCAAAGAAATCGAAGCGAATCGGGTCTCTCACCTCTTCGGCATGGTAAAAAGCCTCGCCGCACGCCTGCAATTCCTCAACGTCTCGTTGAGGGAGCCCGGATGAGGTGAGAGTCCCGGCCAGCAAGAGGAAGAGGACTGGCACGAAATGATCGGAGGGCCACATTATCTGTATGGTTGGTGGTTACAGCGGTCTTGATTTTGTTTGTTCAGTCGTTGCCGGAGAGTGAGAGAAAGACCCAAAGGCTGGGAAGAGGACGAGTAAGAGTAGTAGTTCCGTGTAAAATGCAACACGACGACACAACATCAACCGTGGTCCGCGATCTGATCCCACTCTGCCTCACCTGATGTCAGTCTTCTTTCTAAGTTGACTACCTTTAGTCACTTTATCCAAGAAATCGGGTAGCGTGGCATCGGTCTGGCCGGAAAGTATCGTCAAGCCATTGCGGGCATCATTAACGCCATGCTTCTGTGCTTTATACCCGACATCGAACAACCACGTCATTGGGATTATCGACTCCCCTCCCTGTGACTATCGTCAGCAGGATAAGGTCCATTAGTATCGTCCATTGGGTGCTCAGGTGGCTGGCAGAGTGCCGTGCGGGGGAAAGCAACAAATCCACCTAGCTGTGTAGGGCTCTCAGAGTTTAAAAGGCACATGGATTGTTCGCTACAGTACCCTTAGTCGTCAGTGCTACTGTGACAAAGGCCCGATCTGCTGATCACCTGAAGAAGTCAGGGTGCGGCCTAGCCGATGCCATGGCATATGAGGCTATTGTGATTAGGAGGAGGGAATCAACATGTACGATGTAGAAAAGAAAGGGACCCTGTCTAGAAGGTGAATTAAACGTATTCTCTTATATATTTGGTTTCATGCAATGCGTTATGGTGGTGTGGGGGTATGTACAAAATTTACAAAAAAAGCAGTAGCAGCAGCAAGCGAGTCGAAAGCTGGCGGTGTGATGGTGATCTGAGTGCTGCCCCTGGTGTCGATGGCGGCGTTGTGTTGTGTTTTGAGATTCCAACTCTCTAATGTGATGGGTGGATGGGCGGATGGTATCAAACAAACGTGATCCAATGAGAAAGCAAGCTCTTTCTGAAAAAATGCAATGCAAAACTCCGACGGCTTTCTCATGCTGTTGTTCTGGCGTTCATTGCACCCAAGGGTTTAGAGGAGGTGAGCCGGCGCATCCTTTCCGTCGTCGTCATTAGTTCCTTCATCGTAGTCCAATTCGATCTAATGCCTTCTCACCAGCCCATGCTGGTCAACAACTTATTCATATCACCCTCCTTGATATCCTTGACCTTCAAGCTCCGAGCCAGACTGCCATCTTTCAGCCTGTGCACGCCTTTAGTAACCTTCTCCGCCTCCTTTGCTTCAAGCACAAAAGTGTACTTTTTGTTCTCGCTGTCCCTCGTCGTAGCCCTGAAAATGTGCAGACCTTTAGCCTTGGATGCACCTGTCTCCATCGTGCTGATGGTCCACGCCTTGACGTCCCATTCTCGTTGCCCGACCTTGCGCACGTCGTCATCGATGAAGAGGCCCTCGGTTTCGATTTTGAGGATGAGGCCGTCCGTGACGGAGCCTTCGCCTGCGACGAGGTGGGCGACTGGTTTGTTGGGGAATGAGTCTGAGAAGAGGTAGACCGCGCGGATTTGGATCTTGCCGGGCTCGTTTGTCGAGTATGGACCGCGCTGGGAGGGAGGCGGTGTGGTGCGGGCTGTGCTCATGCTGGGAGCATAGCTGCTCTCACTCAGGCCTGAAATGGAACTGGCAGAACTTTGGAAGGCCGACCTAGCACGAGAAGCAGGCTTGTCGTACGGTCGGTAAGAGTATGCATCTTCCGTCCCGATAGCCGATCGTGAAGTGGGCTGTGCGTACTTCTTCGTTGGACTGGAGCCGGGGCTGCTGCTTGCAGAGGCTGTCCTTGTGGCATTGGCTTTACGCTCGGCGAGCAGCTTTGCGATGCGATCTCTAGAGGCTGCAAGTGCGGCTTCCTTGTCGGCCGCTGCTTTTGCCTGCTCTGCCGCAAGCTTTGCCTCCTTCTCCTTTGCCTCTCTCTCCTTGTCCAGGGCTTCTTTCGCGCGGGCTGCGGCCAGCTCTTTGGCCGCGCGTTCACGTTGTTCCTTTTCTAGTGCGCGTGCTTTCTCCCACCTCTCCTTCTCCGCCTGGGCCTTTGCATTCCGCTCGGCCTCTTCTTTGGCCTTCTTTTCGGCTGCCTCTCTCTCTTCCCTGGCCTTCTTTTCGGCCGCCTCTGCCTCTTCTCGGGCCTTCCTTTCAGCCGCTTCTTTCTGTTCCCGGATCTTCTGCGCAGCCTCTCGCCTCTTCTTAAGTTCCTCGGTGCGCTTTCGCTCCTCTTCCTTGCGTTTGGTCTCCTCCCTCGCCCTTTCCCACCCACTCTGAGCTGCCGAGGGCTTAGGCTTGGGAGGCGGCTCCGGCTCGCTCTGGGGTGGAGGTGCCGGTTCCGGTTGAGGCGGAGGTGGAGGCGGCGTGTAGTTTTGCGACTCTGGTCCATTCGATCTATACTGTTGTTGTCTATCCGCTCCGGCCGTATTTGCACCAGGTCCTGCACTGCTTTCCGCCGTTGTCTTTCCAAATGCCCATGCGCCGACTCCCACGATTGCCATCAGTACCATGACTCCTGCTCCATTTCCTGCCATCGTCGAGGCCAGCCATGCTTTCAGTACCGGCATGACGACAACGTAGATGCCCATGGCAGCCATTGCCACGAAAATACCCGCTATGAAGCTGTTCCTATGTGGCTGCAGCGAGGGTAGGTAGATGAAGCCGCCGCCGGCCGAATGCGGCGGTATGATGAAAATATCGTAGTTGCCATCGGGGAGACCGCCGCCTGGTGGTCGAGGGTTGTGACCGTGAGGAGGCGGCGGAGGAGGTGGCCGCTCGTCCTCCATGGTGTGCGATCACTCAGCGGTGTTGAGGATTGGTGTGAGTGGAGACTAAGCTCGGGATTTTTCGTGGGAGGTGTGTAAGATGCGCGCACGACAAAGTGATTGCTCCGAAGGCATGTGTCCAGCTGTGCGTGCTGGTCGCGGTGTTGGTGGGCGGTTGGGTTGGTGGAGGGTTTTGCGAGGATGAGTTTGTGGATTGGCCTAGAGCGGTGGGTGGAGGAAAGTCGTAGTAATCGTTTATAGCAAATTAAAAGATAAAATGTTGTCAAGGGTAGGGGTCTCTGTCTCACAGAGAGGACGGGAGGAGTGAATCAGGCGGGAGACCTCGTCGGTCAGTTGGGTGGGAAGAGAGGTCTGGCAGTTCAAATGTGGAGGACAGCGCGGGATTTCTTGTTTGGCGACGGGCGTTTGCGCTGAAACGGGCCTGCTCTAGCTGCTGCACACTGGCCTTTAGCACCATTCACAAATGTAAGAATGCGGCAGACGACAGCGGACGGAACGGACAGAGACGCACGCGAGTGAGAGAGCAAGGTAATCAATCCTTCCGCTGGTGTTGAAGACAAATCAACAGGCCACTCCTTGTTGTTCGGCGGATAGCTGCGAGGCTTGTAGGAACTGCTCGTGCCGCATGTGCTTTCATGTGTATGTACTGTACACATCTTCGATCACCACTGTTTACTTTACATATGCACATTCGAAGTACCTACAGTATTACTACTGCATACGCGTTGCCCAAACAATGGCTCTGCCTGCCTGCAAGCCTGCTTCGTGGCCCCTCATCCCATCATCCATCATCATCAACATGGGCGCCTCGCATCGACCACCACCACTCAACACGAGGAACTATCGCCCAGTAGTTCATCCTCTACAGTAGCAGCACGATAGCACCACGCAAAAACCTTCGCCCCAAGGAACGAATCGGAGCAGGTGCCGCGTGTCTCGCAAACTCTCATTCGTCTCGCGAACCCTCCAACGCACGCTCTGGCCATGCCGCCAGCCCCAGGCGATTTACCATCCACTGCGCTGGAATCCACTGTTTGCGGGTAGTGAGCCTCACCGCTGCTGCCACGTCGCATGCATGTGTTGCTTGTTATGATTCTGCCGACCTCCATGTTATGTTATGGCCTCCACCAGTAATCGGTGGATCGGCCAGTGATGATGCTCTTGAGCAGATCAGCCACGTTTTGCCTTCTGTCGCCATCGTGTCAACATCAATAAAACAATAGAGCTAGTGCCGGCGAGGCAACCAGCTGCCAAATGACGTGGGTTGCGACTGGGGTAAATAAAGCCCGAGCTTTGGACTGGAGTGAACTGAATTCAATTCTATGCTGGAGGTCAATAAACTATACCTAGGTAGGTAGGTACGTGCTTCTGCTGATTCTGCTACAAACATCGGAGGTCGTGTCGACATGAGATATATAACATGCGGAGCTACCGTGTCAGAAAAGAGGGTATACTGTCTACACCAGGACTGTGGTATTGGTGTGTGGCATGAGTCGAGTAAAACGACCCACTGATGGAGAATCCTTTCTCACCGACCGTTGGACGGATTGGAAGTGGAAGCGAGGTCTACCTAAACCTCCATTAACGTGAAGCTCGTCGTACCAACTATGCGTGCAGTCGTTACATGTATGCGATCTTTCTCTCTGGAGCATCGTTAGGTGCTGTGATCAATAACCACATAAAAAATTATTTTGTATTCCTAGAACGGTTCACATGGGGTGATCTCTGCTTCTATTTCTCTTAGGAAATAATTCCGAGACGATGATATCACAGGCATTTCCCCGTCCTCAAGCTGTCTGCCTGGCACTTCCATTGGACATCGAGAAGATTCTCGCAACACACTCAGCTTTCCACACCATTACAACCAGAGCCTTACACGCCTAGACACTTGCAAAAGGGATTGTATCCCGATTCGACATCGGATTGACCTTTCAAAAGGGCACCCAGCCCAAGAACTCAGAATCAGCTCTCCCCGACGCGACACGGAAAGAAAAATGGCAACCCACCACCACCTCTACGGCTCCTGCGCCTGCGAACGCAACCAATACGCAATTGAAATTCCCCACAGCCTCACCCAGGAAACAGCAGCAGCAGCAGCAGCAACAACAACAAACCTCGCCCACGTCTTCTTCGACAACAGTCGCGCAAACCGTAAGTCCAAACCTTTCCATACATATCCTTCTCAAAAAAAAACGAGCAAAATCCACTAACCACCTCACCATTCGCAACATCCAGGCCGCGCCCAAGCCGCACCCCTCACAGCCTGGCTCCGCGTTCCCCTAGCTTGGTACCACAGCCACACGCGCGCCTTCTACCCGGACGAGTCGCACGCTTCCATCCGCCGGACTTTTTACTCTCCCATCATATCAGCTGCGCCTTCAGCTTCAGTAGGCGGCGAAACTACCAGCGACAACAACAGCAGCAGCAGCAAGCAAGTCCGCAAGCAATTCTGCGGCTACTGTGGAACTCACTTGAATGCCTGGCTCGAAGACGAAGACCGGGGTCAGTGGATGGACGTGACGCTGGGGAGTCTTTGGGGAGAGAGTTTGGGGGTTTTGGAGGGGTTGGGGTTGTTGGAGGATTCGGAGAGTGGGAGTAGTCGTGGGAGCAGTGCTGGTGGTGAGGAGGAGGAAGAGGAAGAGAGGCGACAGGAAGAAGAAGCGTCTGCAACGCGCCAACGTGGAGTCTGGAGGCAATCTGCCGCGCGATCCATGAGCAACCGCGGCTTGCCTTTCTTCGAGGACATGCTGGAGGATAGTCGGTTGAGCAGGATTAAGAGGCGCAGTGGGGCGCATGTGGGGGTTGATGGGAGGACTGTTGAGTGGCATGTTGTTGAGCTGGATGGCGGGGAGGATGGCGGTGGGGATGCGGTTATGGATGATCGTGTCGAGGCTGCTGAGACTAGTAATGGGAACAAGAGGCTGAAGTTGGGCGATTGATTTGATCGTTTGATCGGTTGGTCGATGGTGAAAGCTGGGATGAGTCGAATCGAATGGAATGGATTGCAAAGGTAACGCGGCATCTGTCTGACTGTGGAAGACGTGTTCGGGCATGCTAGCGCAGGGCTGAACAACTGACAAGAGACTGACTGCTCATCTACACGGGACGTCGCAGAAAGGAAGATGGCCCATAGCGATGAAGTGCTGCCAGGGATCAGTCGTGTGCTTTAAGCGCGGAATTCACAAGCGAAACTGTAGGCACCGGAATAGTACATGTATAGCCTCGCGGCCAGAGGAATCAGGTTTTGCGATCTGTGAGACTGGGAGGTACCTACTAGTAGTAGTAAGTAAGTAAGTAAGTACATACTAGGCACTGCTGTAGCCATAAGCGAATCAACGACAACGACGTTTTTTTGGTCCTACACAACCCTCGGTTCAACACCGCAAACCGAATGCAAGTATGCGGGAATGCTGCGAAAACGAGTTATTACATAGGACGTGCTTCTTCTGTGCTATCCGGAACAACAATCGAGGTGCCGGTTCCACAAAAATGATTCCTACAAAGGAATATAGACCAGGAGGTGAGTTCGAAAGGTTCCTCAGATAATAGAGACCAATAACGGTCGAAGTTCATTCTCTTTTTCGTGAAGTACACAAGTGGAATAGAATGAGGATGTGGCTGAAGGAAGCCAGGGAGAAGGGGAAAGAATAAGAACATCATTCAAGATCTTCCCGCCCATCAAGCAAACCCAAGAATCCCATTCGCCTTCTCCATCACCTCCCTCTGTCCAGCACTCAAACCAGGCGCACCAACCTCCCATCCCTTGAGCCCAAAAGCCCGCATCCCCTCTAACGCATCCACCCTCTCGACATCCTCCACCCCAGGCCTACCCACGTGCTCGCTCTCGCCCTTCCCGCCGCCGAAATCTGGGCTCGGAGTCCCTGCCAGGAAAGCGTCGCGCTGCCTCGCCAGGTACTCGGCATTCCCGACGCTGAGCGGGCACGCGGGGATGTACAGGACGGACGAATCGGTCTTGCCGGCGTGCACAGAATCCACCGCGTGGATCGCGTCGCAGTGCCAGCTAACCATGTCACCCGGTGCCACGCGCGGCACGTGCACCATCGTGTTGGGGAGGTCGAGGTGCGGGTGCAGGGCGTGGCGCAGTTCCTGGCCGTGGCCCGGCGTGGCGCCTTGGAGCCAGGAGTTGGAAGCGGAGAGGTCGAGGTGCCAGTTGGAGGGGTCTAGGTGGGATTCCGGGAAGGGTTGGGTGGAATCTTGAGGGACGCTTAGGGGGTTTTTGGGGGAGAAGAAGGGGCGCAGGAGGAAGTAGGCTGTTGCGCGCGAGAGGAGCGGATTTACGAGCAGTGTGCCTTCGAAGGGGCCTGTGTTGCTCATTGCGAGCCAGCCTTGGAACATGCGAAACATGCTGCAGGCGCCGACGCCTTGGTAGAGGTCTGAGGTTACGGAGAGCCGGCTGCTGGATTCCCACGGGTCGTAGGCCTCCCAGTTTCCTTTCCAGATGTCGTCGTAGACGTGTCCCTTGCCGTAGCCGGCTGGTTCCCAGCGCTCGCAAGAACCGCCGTCGACGTGAGGGCCTAGAGCAAAGCGGGCGTCTCCTGGTAGACGCATGCGCAGTCTGTCGGCGTAGATGGTCGGGTGGCTGCCTGAAATGAGGGCATTGGGGTCTTTCGAATGCCAGAACTCCATGAGGAAGCGCTGGGCTTTGATCAGATTCGGATGCGAGCGGGCTTTGATCTGAGCGGGCGACCAGTACAACTCGTAGACTTGCGGATTCTCTGGCGGGAATGCTTTGGTGTGAGGGTTTGCGGCGATGTATTCGCGCAGTTCCCGCTTGAGTTCCAAGGCCTCTTGTTCGGGGAGAACATTGCGGATGACTGCAACACCACGTTTCTTGTGTTCGTTCCTGAACTCCGGGCTGGCGACGTCGATGTTCTTGAAGTCGATTTCCGGGATGATCTTCGATTTTTGTTCGCGGATTAGAGGAATTTCTTCGCGGAGAGAGGCTAGAAGGCGGTTCCAAGAGGCGTGCAGAGCTTCTTCGTTGCCCGCCACGAGCTTTTGTTTGAGTTCTGCGAAGCGAGGGTCGAGAGGTTTGAATTGCATCCCGGATAGAGAGGCGAATGCATCTGAGATGTCGCCTTCGCGCTTTTCGGATTGTGCTGTCGTTGCTGCGTTACGTGAAGTCCTATATGAGGGCGTTGTCCTGGCCATGCGGCGGCAGCCTGCGCGTCGGATTGGAAGCATCTTGGTATTGGCTTGCCTGTCTTGCTATGTCAATGGTGTCGATCGTGATGCTTGACTGCAGTGGCAGTAGCTGGGTTGTCAGGATGTATCAAGGATGAGGAAGGTAGTGGCCTGCGACTACAACTTATCTCTGTGGATGGGCTTGAAAATATACTTAGGCCAGAAGAGAAAAGATCATGTCGTCTCATCATCTCCGCTACAAGCTATGGACCTCCGCCTGGAGTCTCCGACAATGATTGGTATAGAAGAACGTACGACCGTCGGCGTCGTGTTCTCGCCGCCAGATGCCGATCGGGAAGATGTTCACAGAGAACCACGTGAGCGGGATGTCCTGATCGAGCAGCGTCGACCGACAGTCACATGACCTGTCACTGCACCGCAATCACGGACCGACAACTCCACTGACCGCCCAGGCGTGTCGACCAGAATGCCCCTCGTTTGCGGCAGAATAGCAAGATAGCCCCACTGACCAGCCTCCACAATCCTCCTCTCGCTCTTCGCCTTTAGCCAAACACTTCCAACCGCCAGCTCGTGATGCGGGTGATAGGCTTGATCGAGGGCTTGCCCAAGCGCATTGGCATTCACATGGGTAATCAGACGAAGATGGTAGGCGAGTCGTCCCGCCTCTTGCGAAACAATTCTTCCGTGTCCTGTTCGACCTAGCTTGTTCGTATCGAAGACAAAGTATATACATGTCGTCTTCCCGTGCGCTTCCAGGTGTCTTTCGAGTAGTCCTCCATCGTACCTTTCTACAACAAATTGTGTGAAAACGTACCTACAGTACTCGCGAACATGACCCAAGCCAGCTTGCCCAAGGACTTCCTCTGGGGATTCGCTACTGCGAGGTGAGCTCGAGTATATTCATTCTTGTGCACTCTCATTATTCTGACATTCAGCAGTTACCAGATCGAAGGCGCCGCACACGAAGATGGCCGCGGCGACTCCATCTGGGACACCTTTTGCAAGATCCCCGGCAAAATCGCAGACGGCACCAGCGGCGAAGTGGCCTGCGACTCCTACCACGTCTACAAAGCTGACGTCGCCCTCTTGAAATCCCTCGGAGCAAAAGCATACCGCTTCAGCGTGTCCTGGTCCCGCGTGATCCCGCTCGGCGGCCGCGACGACCCCGTCAACGACAAGGGCCTGCAATACTACGTCGACCTCGTCGACGAACTGCTGGCCAACGACATCCAGCCCATGGTCACACTCTTCCACTGGGACCTACCGCAAGGCCTCCACGACAGATATGGGGGTCTGCTTAACAAGGAAGAGTACGTCAAGGACTTTGTCAGCTACAGCAAGCTCATGTTCAAGACCCTCGGGTCCAAGGTCAAGTTCTGGATCACGTACAACGAGCCTTGGTGCAGCTCGGTACTGGGCTACAGCATCGGCCAATTTGCCCCGGGCCACACCAGTGACAGGAACAAGAGTGAAGTCGGTGACAGCAGCACCGAGCCTTGGAGAGTCGGGCACAACATCTTGATCGCCCACGGCGCGGCGGTCAAGGCGTACAGAGAGGAGTTTAAGGAGAAAGACGGCGGTGTCATTGGCATCACGCTCAACGGCGACTGGGTCGAGCCTTGGGACCCGGAAGAGCCCAAGGACGTCGAGGCCTGCGAGCGTAAGCTGGAGTTCGCTATTTCTTGGTTCGCTGATCCAGTGTACTTTGGAGAATACCCGGCCAGTATGCGCAAGCAGCTTGGTGACAGGCTGCCCGAGTTCACCGAGGAGGAGAAGGCGTTGGTCAAGGGCTCCAACGACTTTTACGGAATGTATGTTGCTGTTGTTGACGTCGAGCTTTGTCTGGTGTGAGCGATCTGGCTGACTGTTGACGATTAGGAACCACTACTGTGCCAACTACATCAAGCACATCCCCACGGAAGCTGACCCTAAAGATTTTTCTGGCAACCTCGAGCTGCTCCTCGAGGACAAGAATGGCACAGCCATCGGTCCTGAAACCCAGTCGCCCTGGCTGCGCCCATACGCCGTGGGTTTCCGCAAACTCATGAAATGGATTTCCGACCGCTACGGACGGCCGATCATCTACGTGACGGAAAATGGCACGAGTCTCAAGGGCGAAAACGACCTCACCAAAGATGAGATCCTCGAGGACGACTTCCGCGTCAAGTACTTCCAGGACTACGTCACGGCCATGGCGGAGGCACGTACGTTTGACGACGTCGACGTTCGCGGTTACATGGCATGGAGTCTGATGGAGTAAGCTTTTCCCACTCACACAAGTCACACATGCGTGTGACACACGACGAAAAACTTAGCTGACAACCTCGCGCAGCAACTTCGAGTGGGCGGAGGGTTACGAGACGCGCTTCGGTGTCACATATGTCGACTACGAGGGCGGTCAGAAGCGTTTCCCGAAGAAGAGTGCGAAGGAGATTGGGAACGTGTTTGACAGGCTGATCGAGAAGTGAGACGTGATCATGTGTTAGGAGTCCGACTCCGAGGCCATGTGGCGGTCGGATTTGCGGCGGCGGCGGACTTGTTTTCCGAATATCTGGTGAGGTGTAGGTTGCGGCCTGCATGCCCTTCTCGGCCTGGTACCGTTCCGTGGGGTTGCTTCCAAATAGCTTTTCGACAAAAAGCAAGTTTGCAACGGATGGCACTGGCAGTAAACAGCATCGTCATCTTGCTAATACTCCGCTATTGCTCCGAAGTGACAACAATCGCTGTTGATACCGCCTGGGATACCGTGATAAGGCACGATTCCTAAAGTTCCAAATCCTGTAACCGAGATCAGAGAGAAGAAAAACAGCCCGAAAATAGCGCGTCTCCAACACCGCTTACAGTATCAAAGTTTTGCAAGCGTTTCAGCTGCCAGGTGTATACTGGTAGCGATTAGCAAGGTAAATACCAGCAGGTTTTGGAGCGTCCGAAACAAAGATTCCCTCGCGGTGGTGCTGCAGCACGTATGTCTCCAAAACCCAATGATCCAGTGATGTCTGGAAATCCAGCTGAATATAAGGATATACGCATTTGTTGACTCGTGCGAGGACCAGAGATCCTTAGATCTTCACACGACTCG
>Ga0265797_10000300_pt1 | contig 91557 bp, 83 predicted proteins | sample P2T30metagenome_FD_192433 | JGI IMG/M metagenome (GOLD analysis project Ga0265797, IMG submission 192433) | Plant litter microbial communities from East Loma Ridge, Irvine, California - P2 T30 | ecosystem: Environmental > Terrestrial > Plant litter > Unclassified | place: USA: California... | reverse complement strand
CCGCTGGCCTTCATCAGGCGGCGTTCGTCGGGCTGGCCGACTTCGATCCAGGTGTCGATGGCACCGGTCAGGTCCTTCAGCCACAGGGCCGGTTCCTCGACGTCGAACAGGTCCTTGCCGTAGGCGAGCGCCGGGTCGGCGTGCAAGGCAAAGGCGAGCACGCGGATCATCACGCGCTCGTCGGTTTCCGAAGGATGGCGCGCGATGGTGAGCGCGTGCTCCTGGTAGTAATTGCGGTCCATGTCCGCAATGTTCAGGTCTGCCTTGTAAATCGTAGCTTTCAGGGCCATCGTTGCTAACTGCTTTCTAATCAGGGTTCAACTGAACACGACGGTCTTGTCGCCGTTCAGCAGGATACGGTGTTCCACGAAACACTTGACCGCGCGCGCCAGCACGACGCTCTCGACATCGCGTCCGATCGCCGTCAGCGCCTCCACGCTCATCGCGTGGTCGACCCGTTCGACGTCCTGCTCGATGATCGGGCCCTCGTCCAGGTCGCCGGTAACGAAGTGGGCAGTGGCGCCGATCAGCTTCACGCCGCGCTTGTGGGCCTGGGCATATGGGCGCGCGCCCTTGAAGCTGGGCAGGAAGGAATGGTGGATATTGATCGCCCTGCCCTTCAATGCCTGACACAGTTCCGGCGAAAGAATCTGCATGTAGCGCGCCAGCACGACCAGGTCGATGCGGTGGGTGTCGAGCAGATCGATCACGCGCGCTTCCTGGGCGCGCTTGGCCGATTCGCCGGCACCGGCCTCGAGCGGCAAGTGGTGGAAAGGGATATTGTAACTGGCCGCGAGCTGGTAGAACTCCATGTGGTTGGAAACGATGGCCGGAATCTCCACCGGCAGCAGGCCGCTGCGGTAGCGGAACAGCAGGTCGTTCAGGCAGTGGCCGATCTTCGACACCATGATCATCACGCGCGGCTTGCGCGCGGCGTCGTGCAGTTCCCCCTTGGCATCCAGGTTGGCGCGCAGGGCCTCGAAGCCGGCGCGCAGCGTGGCGTCGGTCACGCCCGCGTCTTCCAGCGCGAAGTGCACGCGCATGAAGAACAGCTTCGATTCGGCGTCGCCGAACTGGTCGGAATCGATGATGTTGCAGCCGTGTTCGGCCAAAAAGCCCGACACACGCAGCACGATGCCGCGCTGGTCGAGGCAGGACAAGGTCAGGATATATTCAGGATGCGCCATGAGAAAAGCCGGTCGGGGCTAGCAGAATGTCGGGCCGGCTATTGTCGCACGTATTGTATTTAAGCCATTTCCGTATCGCCGCGCTGTCCCTGCCGTTTTTTCGCGCTTGTGCGCCGCAAGCCAGCGGAACTATCGCATTCCCTGCCTCTCTAAACGCACGAGCGCATGCATGACGCTCGGGTTTGATTGTTCACCGACAGGCACAAGGAGATCGATATGGCGACAAGCAAGGACGGCGGCAAGAGCGCTGCAGGCTCGGGCGGCAGCGAGCAGAAAAGCCAGCCTGCCAAGCGCGGTTTCGCAGCGATGGACCAGAACCAGCAGCGTCAAATCGCCAGCAAGGGTGGCCAGGCCGCCCACCAGAAGGGCACGGCGCACGAGTTCGATTCGGAAGAAGCGCGCCGCGCGGGCCAGAAAGGCGGGGAAGTGGTCAGCCGCAACCGCGCCCACATGGCCGACATCGGCCGCAAGGGCGGGGAAAGCCGGCAATCGGCCAACCGCGCCGCAGCGGCAGCCAAGCCCGGCAACCGCCAGGGCAGCAGCAAGGAGGAATGAGGAGACCCATCCAAGCGCATCCCTGACCGACTTCATCCTCTAACCCGGGACCGACCGCGCCGCTCTGATCCGGGCGCGGCCCTCCCTTTGCCAGTCCGGGCCCGCTTGCACCGGGTCCAGCTCTTACCGGGTCCAGCTCGTACCGGGTGCATTGTGCTAGAGTGCGTTCTTGTTCCCGCATTCTTCCGCATTCCTCCGCACGTGTCCTCCCCTGCCCACCTGAAATACCTCGGCGCCTATCCCGAGCACCTGCTGACCCAGGTCCGCCGCCTGATCGACGACAAGCGCCTGGCCGACCACCTGCGCCAGCGCTACCCGGCCGCCCATGCGATCCGCACCGACAAGGCCCTGTACGGCTACGTGCAGGACCTGAAAGATGACTACCTGCGCAACGCCGATCCGGTGACCAAGGTCGAGTACGACAGCAAGATCGCCGTCGTGCAGCAGGCGCTCGGCCTGCACACCCAGATCTCGCGCGTGCAGGGCGGCAAGCTCAAGGCCAAGCGCGAGATCCGCATCGGTACCGTGTTCCGCGATGCGCCGCCTGAGTTCCTGCGCATGATCGCCGTGCACGAACTGGCCCACCTCAAGGAAAAGGAACACGACAAGGCCTTTTATAAACTGTGCTGCTGGATGGAACCGGATTACCACCAGCTCGAGTTCGACGTGCGCCTGTACCTCACCCAGCTGGAACTGGGCGGGGACAGGCTGTGGGCTTAAGCTTCCTGCCGGTGCCCTCCTTCTTTCCTGTGCGCCCAGGTATATAAGGCCGGCAAAATCAGCAGCGTCAGCGCCGTCGACGACAAGATCCCGCCGATCACCACCGTCGCCAGCGGCCGCTGCACCTCGGCCCCGGTGCCGGTGGCCAGCGCCATCGGCAAAAAGCCGAGCGAGGCCACCAGCGCCGTCATCAGCACCGCCCGCAGCCGCACCTGCGCGCCCTCGCGCATCGCCTGTTCCGGCCCCATCCCCTGCGCGCGCAGCGTGCGCACGTAGGCGATCATCACCAGGCCGTTCAGCACCGCCACACCGGACAGCGCGATGAAGCCGACCGCCGCCGACATCGACAGCGGCAAGCCGCGCAGCCACAGGGCCAGCACGCCGCCGCTCATCGCGAACGGGATGCCGCTGAACACCAGCAGGCCGTCGCGCACGCTGTCGAACATCAGATACAGCAGCGCGAACACCAGCGCCAGTGCCAGCGGGATCACCAGCGCCAGCCGCCGGCTGGCGGTCTGCAGGTTCTCGAACTGGCCGCCCACGCCGAGCCAGGTTCCCGGCGGCAGCTTGATCTGCGCCAGCCGCGCCTGCACGTCGCCGACGAAGCCGCCGAGGTCGCGCCCGCGCACGTTGGCGCTGACCACGATGCGGCGCTTGCCGTTTTCGCGGCTGATCTGGTTCGCTTCCGGCTTGAAGTCGAGCGTGGCGATCTCCGACAGCGGAATGCTGGCTGCAAGCCGTCCCGGACCGCTCGACTGCGCTGCCGGCAACGCGATCGGCAGCCGGCGCAGGCTGTCGATGTCGTTGCGCTGACCTTCGGCCAGCCGCACCGTCAGCGCGAAGCGGCGGTCGCCCTCGAACACGGTGCCGGCATCGAGGCCGCCGACCAGCGCGCCGAAGGTGTCCTGCACGTCGGCCACGTTCAGGCCGTAACGCGCGGCCTTGGCCCGGTCCACCGTCAGGGTCAGCGCCGGCAAGCCTTCGACCTGCTCGACCTTGACTTCGGCGGCGCCGGGCACGCCATTCAGCACCTTCGCCACCTGCTGGGCGGTCGCCGCCATCGCGGCCGGATCGTCGCCGAACACCTTCACCGCGACGTCGCTGCGCACGCCGGAAATCAACTCGTTGAAGCGCAGCTGGATCGGCTGCGAGAACTCGTAATTGTTGCCGGGGATGCGCTGCGCGGCTTCGGTAATCGCCGCCACCAGTTCGGCATGCGTCTTGCGCGGCCTGGGCCAGTCGCGCTCGGGGCGCAGCATGATGTAGCTGTCGGCGGCATTCGGCGGCATCGGATCGGTCGCCACTTCGGCGGTGCCGATGCGCGCGAACATGCGCTCGATTTCGGGAAAGTCGCGCAGCAGCGCGCTTTCCAGCTGCTGCTGCATCGCCACCGACTGCTGCAGGCTGGTGCCGGGGATGCGCATGGTCAGCACCGCGAGGTCGCCTTCGTCCAGGTTGGGCGCGAATTCGTTGCCCAGTCGCGTGGCCAGCAAGCCGGACAGCAGCACACACAGCGCGGCAAACGCCAGCGCCACCGGCCGGTTGCGCAGCACCCGGTCCAGCAGCGGCAGGTAGAGGCGGCGCGCAGCGTGCACCAGCCGGTTCTCGTGTTCGGCCACCTTGCCGCGCACGCACAGCGCCACCGCGGCCGGCACGAAAGTCACCGACAGCAGCATCGCCGCCGCCAGCGCCATCACCACCGTGATCGCCATCGGATGGAACATCCGCCCTTCGATCCCGGACAGCGCGAAGATCGGCAGATAGACGGTGATGATGATCAGCTGCCCGAACAGCAGCGGACGGCGTGCCTCGGCCGCCGCCGCGGCCACCTCCGCAAAGCGCTCCTCGCGCGTGAGCAGGCGGCCACGCAGTGTCTGGGCCGCGCCGAGACGGCGGATGCAGTTCTCGACGATGACCACGGCACCGTCGACGATGATGCCGAAATCGAGCGCGCCCAGGCTCATCAGATTGGCGCTGACCCCGGCCTGCACCATGCCGGTGAACACCATCAGCATCGACAGAGGAATCACCAGTGCCGTCACCAGCGCCGCGCGCAGATTGCCGAGGAAGAGGAACAGGATCGCGATCACCAGCACCGCGCCCTCCAGCAGATTGCCGCGCACCGTGGCGATGGCCTTGTTGACCAGCACCGAGCGGTCGTACACCGGCAGCGCCTGCACCCCGGCCGGCAGCGAACGGTTCACCTGCGCCAGTTTGATGCGCGCGGCTTCGGCGACGGCGCGGCTGTTCTCGCCGATCAGCATGAACACCGCGCCCAGCACCACCTCGCGCCCGTTCTCGGTGGCGGCACCGGTGCGCAGCGCGCGTCCCGGTTCGACCGCGGCGACGTCGCGCACCCGCACCGGCGCGCCGTCGGCCACGTCGAGCACGATGTCGCGGATCTCGTCCAGCGACTTGAGCTGGCCCGGCGCGCGCACCACGAACTGTTCGCCGCCGCGCTCGATGTAGCCGGCGCCGGCGTTCGCGTTGTTGCGCTCCAGGGCATCGTGCAGCGTGCCGAGCGACAGGCCGTGCGCCGCCAGCTTGTCGACGTCGGGCGCCACCTGGTATTCCTTCAGGTGGCCGCCGATGGTGTTCACCTCGGTCACGCCGGGCACGCTGCGCAGCTGGGGCGCGACGATCCAGTCCTGGATTTCGCGCAGGTCGGCCGGGTTGTACGGACTGCCATCAAGCTTGCGCGCGCCCTCCTTCGCCTCGACGGTCCAGTAAAAGATTTCGCCGAGGCCGGTCGCGGTCGGCCCCAGCCCCGGTTCGACGCCGGCCGGCAGCCGCGACCTGGCTTGCTGCAGGCGTTCGTTCACCAGCTGGCGCGCAAAATAGATATCGGTGCCGTCCTTGAACACCACGGTCACCTGGGACAGGCCGTACTTCGACAGCGAACGCGTGCCGTCGAGGCGCGGCAGGCCGTTCATCACACTCTCGATCGGGACCGTGATGCGCTGCTCGGCTTCGAGCGGCGAGTAGCCGGGAGCGGCGGTGTTGATCTGCACCTGCACGTTGGTGATGTCGGGCACGGCGTCGATCGGCAGGCGCCCGTACTGATAGATGCCGAGGCCGGCCAGGCAGGCGACGGCGAACAGGACCAGCCCGCGGCGGGCGATGGCGAATTCGATAAGTTTCTGGAACATGGTCGCCTTTCAGTCTTCGTGTTCGGCTTCGCCCTTGCCGAGCTCCGCCTTCAACAAAAAGCTGCCGCCTGCCGCGTAGGGCGTGCCGGCCGCCAGGCCGCCAACGATCTCGGTGCGCTTGCCATCGGCACGTCCCGGCGTGACCGCCTGCGCACGGAAGCCGCCGGCGCTACGCACGAACACCACCGCACGCTCGTGGATGGTCTGGATGGCATCGCTGGCCACCGTCACCGGCGCATTCGAGGCCGGCCCCAGCAGGTCGACGCTGGCCAGCATGCCGGGCCGCAGCGTGCGCTCCGGCGCACCGTTGCCGGAGTTGCGCAGCACGATGCGCGCCGTGGCCATGCGCGAGGCTTCGCCCAGCACCGGCCCGACCAGGTCGACCTTGCCCTCGATCGGCTGCGGCCGGGTGCCGACGCTGACCTGGGCCGCCATCCCGGTGCCGACCTGGCCCAGGCTGGCGGCGGGCACCGCCGCTTCCACCCACACCTGCGACAGATCGGCGATGGTGAGCAGCGGCTTGCTGTCGTCGACGGCCTGGCCGGCCACCGCCGGCTTCTCGACCACCACGCCATCCAGCGGTGCGCGCACGGTCAAGCTGCTCGACACGCCATCGCCGTCGGCGGCGCCGATGCCCAGCGCCTCCAGTCGCTGGCGCGCCGCCTGCACGGCAATCTCCGCTTCCCTCAGCGCGGCGTCGGCGGCGTCGAGGTCCTGGCGCGCCGAGATGCGCTGTTCCCACAGGCTGTGCTCACGCGCGCGGGTGGTACGCGCCAGCTGCAGGCGCTGGCGCGCGGCGGCGAGGTCGGCGCGCCACTGCGCCACCGCCGGACTGCGGATCACGGCCAGCGCCTGGCCCTTGCGCACCGCGCTGCCGACCGAGACGGCCACCGACTGCACGATGCCCTGGGCCGGCGCCGCCAGCGCGACGGTGCGCTCGGCATTCACGGCGATCCGCGCCGCCAGGTGCAGGCGCTCGCGCATCAGGGCCGGGCGCGCGTTGTCGATGGCGATGCCGTTGGCCCTGACCTGGGCGTCGCTCATGGCGATGGTGCCCTCCTCCGTTTCAGCTTGCGGGCTGCCTTCGGCCGGCGGATGGCGATCGTCGTGGCCATGCGAATCTGCGTGGGCGGCGTGGCCCGCGTCGGCGCCGGCGGATGTGGATCCGGATGCCGGAGCGGTGGGCTGGCGCCACAGCATCAGCGCGGCCAGTACGGCGGCGACCGCGCACATCAGCGCGATCGTCCATTTCTGTTTAAGTGTCATGGTTGGGTCTCAATGAATGGTGTCGTCGGCGCCGGCGAGGCGCTCGATGTCGGCATAGGCGCGCCAGGCCGCCAGCAGTGCGGCGGCGCGGCGGGCGCGCGCCTGGAACCAGCTGCGCTGGGCATCGAGGACGTCGAGAAAGCCGAATTTGCCGGCTTCGAAGCCGCGCAAGGTCAGCGTGTACGCGCTGTGCGCCTGCGGGATGGCGTCGCGCTGCAGCAGCATGGCTTCCTCGCGCGCGGCGGCGTAACGGGTGCGGGCGGCGTCCAGCGCGGCGCCCGCGGCCTGTTCGGCGGCGGCCAGTTCCTCGCGTGCCTTGTCGGCGCGCCGCAGCGCCGCGCTCAAGCGGCCCTGATTGCGGTCGAACAGCGGCAGCGGCACCGACACGCCGAACACCGCCTGGCGGCGCCCGGCCTCGCGCAGTTCGGGGATGTCCTCGCGCTGGCTGCCGAGCGTAACGGTCAGGTCGGGCATCCGCGCCGCGCGCTCGACCCCGGCCTGCGCTTCCTGCGCCGCCAGCTGGCTGCGCGCACGCGCGACGGCGCCGCCGCCGGCCACGCGTTCCTGCAAGGCCGACGGCGGCACGAGATCGGGCAGCGCATCGGCCTCCCCTGCTGCCAGTACGATGGCCGAAGGTGCGGCGCCGACCAGCGCGCCCAGCTGCGCACGGGCCACCGCCAGTTCGGCCCTGGTGCGGGTCAGTTCGGTCGCGGCGTCGACCGCGGCCAGGCGCGCGCGGGTCTCGTCGATCGGCGACACCTTGCCGGCCGCGACCCGCCTGGCGGCCACGTCGACGCTGCGCTGCGCCAGCCCGACCAGGTCCTGCGCCAGTCCCTGGCTGTCCTGCGCCACCAGCACGGCGTAATACGCGGCGATGACGTCGGCGCGGACGTCGCGCCGGCGCAGCGCCAGTTCGCTGTGCGCGATCCCGGCTTCGCTGCGGGCCAGCGCGATGCGGGCCTGGCGTTTGCCGCCCAGCTCGATCGGCTGGCTGAGCTGGATGGTGGTGGTGCGGGTGCCGGCCTGCTGGCCTTCGCGCAGCCAGGCCAGTTCCGGGTTCCGGTAATTGCCGGCCTGGCCGACGGCGGCTTCGGTAGCCGCCACCTCGTGCGCGGCGGCGCGCAGGGCCGGCTGCTCGAGGGCGCGCCGGATGGCGTCGGCCAGCGTCAGCGCCGGGGTCGCTGTTGCCGAGGACTGTGCGGCCGGCTGTGCGCCGGGCTGCGCGCCGGCAGCGCCGCCGGCAACCAGTAATGCGAAAACGAATGCGGCGGGCGTGCGCGCCAGCCGCATGGATCGGGGGTCCATGGTCTGCTCCTGATATTGATACGGTTCAGGCGCGCAGGCGGGTGCAAGCCGGGCGGCTCGCTGAAAGGATGAACGACCTGCGCGCTACTCAGCGGCGGCAGGCCATTTGGGACGTTCCGGACGCGCCGCGGGCGGCGAATTCGGGAAAGCGGGGATAAAGGCGACGGCCAGCGCATGGTGGCGCTCGGCCGGGATGACGATGGCGTCCGAAGGCAGGGTCAGGATGTGGCCGAACATGCAGGCCGGACAATGCGGATCGGCCATCGAGGGGCCGTCGTCGTCGGCCAGGAACACCGGCTCCGGCACGGCGGCCGCGCTGCCGCCGTCGTCCTGCAGCGCCACGTGATGGGTCACGCCGGCCGCGGTCGTCACGCAGCACTTGTCCGCCATCGCCAGGGCAACCTGGAATGGATAGACCAGCAGCAGCAGAATGAGGACCCAGCGGCGCATCGGATGGTGAAGTGAATGAGACACGCCATGATACCGGCTAATCGGCGTCGCGGGCGGATTTCGCGGCCGCGCCGTTTTTGCGAGGCGTCAGCGGCGCACCGGGAACCAAGCCAGTCCGGCGACGCTCACCCGCTCCGGCCCCAGCCCGACACGATGACCGCCATGCCGCACAGCGCAATCGCCGCCCCGGTCCAGTCGCGCGTGGACAGTGCCACCCCGTCGACGAAGCGCAGCCAGGCCAGCGCCGTGGCCACGTACACGCCGCCATAAGCCGCATACACGCGTCCGCTGGCCGCCGGATGCAGGGTCAGCAGCCAGACGAACAGCGCCAGGCTGGCCGCGGCCGGCAGCAGCAGCCAGGCCGGGCCGTTTTTACGCAGCCACAGATACGGCAGGAAGCAGCCGACGATTTCGGCGAGCGCGGTGGCGATGAAGAGCAGAGCCGTTTTCAGTATCAATGGATTCCCGGACAAATTGTAGACGTATCGGCATCATAACCGCACCGGCCGCGAGGGCTGCCGACCATGCTGCCGGCGCAGCGCATTGATGGCGTTGCCGCATTGCAACAACATTTAAGAACATGCACCGTGTTAAAAGAACGCCATCGACTTTCCGTACGGCTACATTTATATTGATGTGTTGCGCACCTCGTGCGCCCGGCCTTCCCCTGTCCCGGCAGGCCGCCAATGCGCACCCTTTTCCAGCCTGCCCCACAACCCTGCCGGCCGCAGACGGGTCCATCGAGAACAGAACCACATGCAGCATCCCATTTCTGGCCGCCAGCTGGCCGCAACCCTGCTCGCGCTCGGCCTGACGGCCGGCGCCGGCGCCCATGCCGCAGACGGCAGCGGCGCACCGACCAGCTTGTCCAGCGACTTGTCGCGCAGTCTATCGGTCTCCGGCTTCGGCACGGTCGGCCTGGTCCATTCCAGCGAGCGCCATGCCGATTTCACCTCCTCGGTACTCAAGAACAACGGGGCCGGCGCCAGCGAACGCTGGAGCGCGGACGTCGACACCCGCCTCGGCCTGCAGCTCGACCTGGCGCTGAGCAAACGCTGGTCGGCGGTGCTGCAGGTGGTCAGCGAGCAGGACCTGGACAACAGCTACCGGCCGCGGGTCGAATGGGCCAACATCAAATACCAGGCCACGCCGGAACTGGCGCTGCGCATCGGCCGCATGGCGCTGCCGATGTTCCTGGCCGCCGAGTACCGCAAGGTCGGCTATGTCTATCCGTGGGTGCGCCCGCCGGTCGAGGGCTACGGCGCGCTGCCGTTCACCAGCAGCGACGGCGTCGACGCCAATTACCACTGGCGCCTGGGCACGGTGCACAACGTGTCGCAGGTGTTCTACGGCCATGCCGACGTGGCGCTGCAGGCGCCGCTGCGTGCCTATGGACGGCGCATTGCCGGCCTGGCCAACACCAGCGACTGGGGCGCGCTCAGCCTGCGCGCCAGCCTGATCGAGGCCGAAGCCACGTCCGCCATCGGCGGCCAGCTGTTCGACGCCCTGGCCGCCTTCGGCCCGGCCGGCAGCGCCCTCGCCAGCCGCTATGCGATCGACCACAAGCGCATCAGCGTGGCCAGTCTCGGCCTCAACTACGATCCCGGCCGCTGGTTCGCGATGGCCGAGGCCAGCCGCACGCGCAGCCGCTCGCTGCTGGGCGCAACCCGCAGCGTGTATGCCAGCGCCGGCTGGCGCCAGGGCGCCTTCACGCCCTACCTCAGCTGGTCGCGGGTGCGCGCCGCCAGCCCTACCGCCGATCCCGGCCTGCCACTGGATGGCCTGGCGCCGGCGCTGGCGGGCCAGGCCGCGGCCCTGAACGGCGCCCTCGCCGGGATGCTGGCGACGATTCCCCAGCAGACGTCAACCAGCGCCGGCCTGCGCTGGGACCTGCACACCGACATGGCCGCCAAGCTGCAGTACGACCGCGTCACGCCGCAGGGCGGTTCGCGCGGCACCCTGATCAACCAGACGCCCGGCTTCGCCTCCGGCCGCACGACGCACGTGGTCAGCGTCGCCCTCGACTTTGTCTACTAGCATGGGCTGCGCCAAGCTATTCCGCCATGCCGCCGCCATGCTCGTGCGACGCGTGCTGCTGCCGGCCCTGCTGCTGGGGCCCGGCATGCCCGCCATGGCCGCCGAGCTGGTGGTCATCGTGTCGGCGAAAAGCCCGGTGACGGCACTGCGCGCCGACCAGGTGGCGGCGATCTTCCTCGGCCAGAGCGCACGCTTCCCGGACGGCGTGGAAGCGGTGCCGCTCGACCAGCCACTGGGCGCGCCGCTGCGCGACGCGTTCTACCTGCGCGTGACCAACAAGACCCCGCCGCTGCTCAAGGCCTGGTGGTCGAAGATGGTGTTCACCGGCCGTGGCCAGCCGCCGGCCGAAGCCGCCGACAGCACCGCCGTCCGCCGGCGCGTGGCCGACCATCCCGACATGCTCGGCTACATCGACCGCGCCGCGCTCGACCCCAGCGTGCGCGCCGTGCTGGTGGTGCAATGATGAAAAGATCCTGGTTCGGGCGCATGCTCGAGACCCACTTCGCGCTGCCGCTGTTTGCGCTGCTGCCGCTGGCCGCGATCTGGATCGCGACCTTCCACTTCATCGACGTCGAACGCAGCAGCGCGGCCAACGCCGCGCGCGACGCCGTGCGCGAGCTGGCCGAGACCTACGAAGCCCAGGTGGCGCGCAATCTGAACGCGATCGACCAGACGCTGAAGGTGATCAGGTACGCGGTCGAGGTGGACGGCGCCGGCGGCGCGCTGCCGGCGCTGCGGCGCCAGGGCCTGCTGCCGCCCGGCCTGGTGTTCGCGGTGGCCGTGGCCGACCGCGACGGCCGCATCGTCGCCAGCAATCCGGCCATGCCGGCGCGCGAGGTGGCGCACGAGCCCTGGTTTACCGTGCACCGAAGCCCTGGCGGCGGCCACACCTTCGTCAGCCAGACCACCGGGGTCCCTGGCCAGAACGACCCGCACCTGCGCTTCACGCGCCGCCTCGAGGATGCCCACGGCAAGTTCGCCGGCATCGCCATCGTCGACGTCGACCCGGCCTATTTCACCAGCTCCTACGAACACTCGCGCGAGGGCGAGCACGGCCTGCTGGCGCTGGTCGGCAACGACGGGGTGGCGCGTGCGCTGCGCAGCGGCGAGCGCCTGTCCTGGGGCCAGCGCATCGACGTCGACGGCATTGAAGAAGACGCCACCGCGCCCGACGTGACGGTGCCCGACGGCGTGGCGCGCTATGCCAGCGTGCGCCGCCTGCACGGCTTTTCGCTGTCGGCCATGGTCGGCCTGGCCGACAGCGAGCAGATGGCCGCGTTCGAGCAGCACCGCGCCAACTACCTGGCAGCGGCGGCCGGCGCCAGCGCGCTGCTGGTGGCGCTGGTCGGCCTGATCAGCGTCTGGTCGTGGCAGCTGGCCAAGTCGCGCCGGCGCGAACGGCGGGCCCACGAAACCTATGCCGCCGCGTCCGAGGCCAGCCTGGATGCGATCTTCGTGCTGCACTGCGTGTATGGCGCCGACGGCGCCGTCGTCGACTTCACGGTCGAGGAAACCAATCACCCGGGCGAGCAGCTGACCGGCCACGCCCGCGACGTCATGCGCGGCCACCCGCTTTCCCGGCTGATGCCTTCCTATATGGAGAATGGCATCTTCGAGGAACTGGCGCAGGTGGCCGTGCACGGCGGCGTGGCCGAAGGCGAATGGCAGGCGGTGACCGCGCCGGCCAGCGGACGCTGGCTGCAGCGCCAGGTGGTGCAGGTCGAAGGCGGCGTGGTGGCCACGGTGCGCGACATCACCGAGCGCAAACTGACCGAAGACCGGATCCGCCACCTGGCCCACCACGACGAGCTGACCGGCCTGGCCAACCGCACCCTGATCCGCGACCGCCTCGAAGGGGCGCTGGCCGAGGCGCGCCGCAGCGGCCGCAGTTTGGCGCTGGCCTTCGTCGACCTGGACGGCTTCAAGCTGGTCAACGATGGCCTCGGCCACAATGCCGGCGACCAGCTGCTGCAGGTGGTCGCCACCCGCATGCAGGCATGCCTGCGCCCGGGCGACACCCTGGGCCGCCTGGGCGGCGACGAATTCGTGATCCTGCTGCCCGACGTGAGCGACAATGCGCAGGCCTTGACCACGCTGCTGGAAACCATCCGCGACACGGTCGGCGCGCCGGTGCAGGTGGACGGCCAGGCGGTGCAGGTCGGCTGCAGCATGGGCGTGGTGATGTACCCGCGCGACGGCGACGATCCCAAGACCCTGATGATGAATGCCGATGCCGCGATGTACCGCGCCAAGGACATGGGCAAGCACAACTTCCAGTTCTACACGCGCGAGATGAACGCCAGCCTCGAAGAAAAGCTGATGCTGCTGGATGGCTTGCGCCAGGCGCTCGACGCCACGCTGGCGGCGGAAGCCTGCGGTGGCGGGCAGCCGGACAATGGCTTCCACCTGCTGTACCAGCCCAAGGTCGACCTGCGCAGCGGGCGCCTGTTCGGGGTCGAGGCGCTGATCCGCTGGCACCATCCGGAGCACGGCATCGTGTCGCCGGCGCGCTTCATCGGCCTGGCCGAGGAATCGGGCCTGATCGTCGCCATCGGCGAATGGGTGCTGCGCACGGCCTGTTGCCAGGTGCAGCGCTGGCGCGCAGAGGGACTCGATGCGCTGATCGTCTCCGTCAACGTCTCGGCGCGCCAGTTCGAGGAGCGCCACCTGGTCGAGCGCGTCGCCGGCGCGCTGCGGGCGTCCGGCCTGCCGCCGGAGGCGCTCGAACTGGAAGTCACCGAGAGCCTCCTGATGCGCGACCTGAACCAGGCGCTCGGGCGCATGGGCGAACTCAAGGCGATGGGCGTGTCGCTGTCGATCGACGACTTCGGCACCGGCTATTCGAGCCTGTCGGCGCTGAAGTCCTTCCCGATCAGCACCCTCAAGATCGACAAGTCCTTCGTGCGCGACCTGGCCCACAGCGCCGACGACCAGGCGATCGCGCTGGCGGTGATCTCGCTCGGCCACCGCCTGCACCTGCGGGTGATCGCCGAGGGCGTCGAAACCGAGGAACAGCGCGACTTCCTGCGCGCCCACGACTGCGACGAAATGCAGGGTTACCTGTTCAGTCCCCCGGTGCCGCCGGCGCGCATCGCGGCCCTGCTGCACACCCAGATGAAAGAGCCGCCAAGGCCGAGCCGCCCGCCCATAAAACTGGTAGGATAGCCGACATGCGCCCCCGAACAGAGACCCGAGAAACCCGCTTCTCGCTGACGCGCCTGCTGTTCGGGGCGGATCCGAAACTGCATCGCATGCTGCAGTACTGGGCCGCCACCGCCGCCCTCTACGCCTTCTTCATCGTCCTGTTCTACGGCCGCCTGGACGCGCCCTCGCATGCGGCCAACGGCCTGGCGCTGTACACCGTCTGCGGCCTGGCCACCTTTTATTTGCTGGTGCGTACCCACCGCCGCCTCGGCCTGGCGCCCACCACGCTGGCCGTGGTGCAGGGCCTGTTCGGCATCAGCTGCAACATGGGCGCCTATTCGATCACCGGCCCGCTGCGCGGCGCCACCCTGATGGGGCTGATGGTGGTGGTGGTGTTCTGCACCTTCGCGCTGCGCCCGCGCCAGACCCTGGCCCTGGCCTTTGCCGGCCTGCTCGGCATGGGCGCCACCATGTGGTGGCACCAGGCCCACGATCCGCTGCACTATCCGCCGGCGGTGGAAGGCGTGACCTTCGCGCTGATGGCGGCCTGCTCGCTGGCGGTGACCTTCCTGACCGGCGAGATGACCAAGCTGCGCACGCGCCTGACGCGCCAGCGCGAAGACCTGGCGGCGGCGCTCGAGACCATCCGTACCCTGGCTACCGTCGACGACCTGACGTCGCTGGCCAACCGCCGCCACATGAACGAGGTGCTGGCGGCCGAAGAGCGCCGCCATCCTGCCGCCGGCGCTACTGCCGGCACCTGCATCGCCCTGCTCGACATCGATCACTTCAAGCGGATCAACGACCGCCACGGCCACGCCGCCGGCGACGCCGTGCTGCGCAGCTTTGCCGCCACGCTGCGCGCCGCCGTGCGCGAAGGCGACGTGGTGGCGCGCTGGGGCGGCGAGGAATTCCTGCTGATGCTGCCCGACACCGGCGTCGACCAGGCGGCCGCGCTGCTGGAACGCGTGCGCGTGGCGGTGGCGGCGCTGGCCGTGCCGGGCCTGGATGGGCTGCGCGTCGCCTTCTCGGGCGGGGTCTGCGTGCGCGGCGCCGGCGAGTCGTTTGCCGATACCATTAACCGGGCGGACAAGGCTCTGTACCGGGCCAAGTCGGCGGGACGCGACCGGGTAGTGGCGGGTTGAGCCGCCGGCGAGCTACTTCGGCGGCGCCACCCTCACCCAATCGATATCGACGTAATTGCGCGCGATGCGGTGGTTGGCCTCCGCGGTCCTGGCCGCATCCGTGTCCGACTTGATATAAGTGAACAAGGCCGGCCGGCTCCCCTTCCACCACGAAAAGCGCGCCAGCGCAATCGCCGGGCCGGCGTCCCGGAACTGCGCGGACCCGTCGGCCGCCCAGGCAAACTGCACGCTCTGGTCGGCGCCCACCGTGGCACGCAGCAGGATCGCCTTATCCTCGATGCGCGTCACCCGGGTTTCCTCGCCGGCGTTGGCGACGGTAAGATAATCGGCCTTGCCGCCGCGGACCACGCCGATCCACGGTACCTTGACCCCGAACAGCGCCAGCCCGGCGCGCTGTCCCTCGCCGAGGCCGCCGAGTTCCAGGCGCGCGGTGATCTGCGAGGCCGGTCCCTGCAGCACCTGGGTCAGCACGTTGCGCGCGCCGACCAGGTGGCGCGCCTGGTCGGCCTCGAGGCGCAGGTAGCCGGGCCGCTGCGCCAGGCTCCAGCGCGCGTCGTCCGGATTGTGGTTCCACGACCATTGCAGTCCGAGTTTGTCGTTTGAAAATTCGTCGCTGTCCTGCAGGCGGACGTCCGGCGTCGTCGCCCCGGTATCGGGCGCCGCGCCGCCGGCCACCGGCAGGCCCGCCGTGCCATCGCCGGTGGGCGTGCCGATCACCGGCCAGTCGTCGCGCCACGCCAGCGGCTGCAGGTGCGCGATGCGCCCGAAAGCGCCGGTGCTGTTGAAGTGGATGAACCAGCCCTGGCCGGACGGCGTCTCGACCCAGCCGCCCTGGTGCGGCCCTTCCAGTCCGTTCCCGGGCAACAGCACCTTGCGCTGCTCCCACGGCCCATCCAGCCGGCGCGCGCGCAGCACCGCCTGCGGACCGGTGCCGACGCCGCCGATCGGCGCGAAGATATAGTAAAAGCCCTTGCGCTTGTACAGCTTCGGCCCCTCCAGCACCGGCAGATTGACCTTGTCCTCGACGATGGTCTTGCCGGCATCGAGCACACGCGTGCCGTCGGCGCTCATCGCATGCAGTACCAGCGGACCGGCGCCGACCTTCGAATGCACCAGATACGCCTTGCCGTCGTCGTCCCAGAACGGACATGGGTCCTCAAAGCCGGCGCCGGGCAGCACCGCCACCGGCGCGCTCCACGGCCCGGCAGGGTCGGCGGCGCTGCTCATGAAGATGCCTTCGTCGGGCGTGGCCCAATACACATAGAAGCGGCCGCCGTGGTGGCGGATCGACGGCGCCCACACGCCGCCGGCGTAGCGCTGGCCGCTGCCGACCGGTTTCGAGATGGCGTCGGTCAGGCTGTACGGCGGCACCATGTCGTAGGACGGGTGGAACGGCAGGCGCGGCAGCACGTGGCCGGCAATGCGCCAGTGCACCAGGTCTTTGGAATGCAGCACCGGGATGCCGGGCGAGAAGTGGAAGCTGGAGGCGACCAGCCAGTAATCCCGGCCGACGCGGATCACGTCCGGGTCCGAATAGTCGGCGTACAGGATCGGGTTGCGGTAGCCGGCAGCGGCCTGGGTCGATTTGGCCTGGGTCGATTCGGCCTGGGTCGATTCGGCCTGGGTCGATTCGGCGCTTGTCGCCGCGGCCGCCGGCAGGAGCGCGCAGGCGGCCAGGCATGCGCCCAGCAGCAGCGAGGAAGTCTTCATTCTTTGCATGGTCGGGAAGGATCGGTTGGGGTGGTGCGCAGCGCCAGCAGCATCGGACGCGCATCGCCGCCCTGGCTGCGGAAGCGCGTCCGGACCAGGGCCAGGCCGCGCACGTCGCGCATCCACAGGCCGTAAGCCGGCATCACCGGAGAAAACATGTGCGGGTCGGGATAGTCGGCGCGCGCTTCCGGGATAGTGTCGGCACGCATGGCCGGGGCGCGCGCGGCATCCATCGGAATATCGACGTCGCGCAGCAGCACCTCTTCGATCGGCCGCTCCGGCAGGCCGATGAAGAAGGAACCGCGCACGCCGTTGTCGTCGCCAGTAATGCGGTCGAACACCAGTTGCCGCAGGCGTCCGGCCGGCGGACGCGGCTGCCCCGGCATGACGCGGCCACGGTCGCCCAGGCGCAGGAACAGGGGACTCTCGGCGCGCACGATGCGGGCATCGTGCACCAGCACGCCCTCGATGGTGTTGCCGTCGACCGATTCCCAGGAGATGCCGCCATCGGCCTTGCGCCGCTTGAGCGCGCGCATCTCGCTGGACGGCCCGCCCACCTCGACGTGGCGCACCAGCACATTGCGGAAATCGCCCTGCGAATCGGTGCCGAACTTGAGCGCGTTGCAGGTGCTGTACAGGCGGCAGCGCTCCACCAGCACCTGTTCCATCGGCCGGCCGCCGGCGCCCTTGAAGCACAGGGCGTCGTCTTCGGCGCTGATGAAGCAGTCGCGCACGATGACGCGACGGCAGCTGTCGATATCGAGGCCGTCGTTGTTGTGATTCGCCTGGTTTTCGACGTGGATGCGTTCGACCAGCAGGTCGTCGCAGTTCAGGTAGTTCTGCATCCAGCACGGCGAGTCGCGCATGCGCAGGTCCTGGATCACGACCCGGCGGCAATCGATCATGCGGATCAGGAAAGGCCGGCCGGGCGTGGACCCGATCGTTTCCTCGCCCGGGAAATTGTCGTGGGTGCCGCGGCCGTCGATGCTGCCCTTGCCGCACAGGCCAACCCGCTCGCAGCCTTCCGCGAAGATCAGCGACTGGTGCATGCCCATGTTGCTGTCCATGACCGTGGGCCGGCGCGCGCGGTGCTCGGGATAATCCTTGAGGTCGGTGCTGGCCAGCAGGCGCGCGCCCTCCGCGATTTCCAGCATCACGCCTGAGCGCAGTTCGATCGTGCCGCTGACGTAGTCGCCGCGCGCCAGGCGCACCGTGCCGCCGCCGGCGCCGGCGCAGGCATCGATGGCGCGCTGGATGGCGGCGGTGGCGAGCAGGCCCGGTTGCCGCCCGTGGTCTTCGGGCAGGAACAACCGCGGCGGCACCGGCCAGGGCTGCAGGCTGCGCGTGAGCCGGCCCGCCATCGCGTCGAGATCGCGCCGCAGCGCATCGGCCCAGGCCGGGCCGGGGCCGCAAGCCGCGGATGGCACCGCTGCCATCGCGGGTCGCAGCCACGCGGCCAGTCCAGCCACGGCGGCGCCACCCAGCGCCACCGCCAGCCGGCGCCGGTGCGGGTCCGCCACCGCCTGCACCTCCTTCGTCCGCCCGGCCATCACAGCTTGACGTTGAGGGTGACGAAGAACGAGCGGCCCAGCGTGTCGTAGGTCGCCGGCACGGTGTTATTCCCCGGCAGCTGCGACGAGCCGAGGATAGGCGGATCCTTGTCCAGCACGTTGCGCACGCCGCCCAGCAGGTTCACCGTGCGGTTGAATTCGTAGCCGGCGGTCAGGTCGAGGTAGGTGTAAGCCTTGATCTTCGGATTGGTCAGGCTGTCCAGCGCCGGCGGGTTGGCGGCCAGGGCGTAGGTGTCGACGGTGACGCCGCCGGTGTAGCGGGCGCGCGCCGATAGCAGCAGCGGACCGGTCTTGGCGCTGATGCGCGCCGTGCCCTTCCAGCGCGGCACCGGCTGGCCGCAGGTGGCGCCCCAGGTGCCGACGCAGCGGTTTTTCAGGTTCGGCAGTTCCTGGATCGGGGTAAAGGTCAGTTCGTCGGTGAAGGTCCAGTTGGTATCGAGGTTCCACTGGGTGTCGCCACCCCAGCCCTGGCTGGTGCGGAAGCCATAGTGGGCCGCCAGGTCGACGCCGCGCGTCAGGATGCCGCCGATGTTGGCCGCCGTCGTCGTCACGTAAGTCGGCGCGGCGACCTGGCCGGTGATCGGGTCGCGGTTGATCGCGCGGCAGTAGACGCTGGACGCGTTCTGGATCACGTTGTAGCACAGGTCGAGCACCGACTGCACGCCGCCGCCGCCGAGGGTCGAGATGGCGTCGTTGACGGTGATCTTGTAGAAGTCGGCGCTCATCTGCAGGCCTTTCACTGCGGCCGGCATATACACCACGCCGACGGTGGTGGTATGCGAATCTTCCGCATGCAGTTCCGGGTTGCCGCCGACTACCTGGGTGATGAAATTGGTCGGCTGGACCGAGGGATCGAACACGCGGCCGGCCGGCACGCCGGTGGCTTCGCACAGCGCGCGAACGGCCGCGGTCTGCTGGGCGACTGGGGCGCGGCTCGAGCACGGGTCGGTGGCGCTCGGGCCGTTGGTGCCCTGCCCGCCGAACAGTTCGCCGACGTTGGGCGCGCGGATCGATTTCTGCTTTTGCGCGCGGAAGGTCAGCGAGCGCACCGGCGCCCATTCCGAACCGATGGAACTGGTCCAGACCTTGCCGACCGAGGCGATGTCGTAGTCGGAACGGCGGAAGGCGCCGCTGACGCTCAGGCTTTTCGCGAACGGCTTGTCGGCCAGCAGCGGCACCCGCACTTCGCCGAAGATTTCCTTGACAGTCGTGGACCCGCGCGTGGCGCGCGCCGCGTTCCAGCCGGAGACGTCGCCCGAGGCCAGGAACACGTCCGGGTTGTATTCGCTGTACGAGTAGCGCCGTTCGAGGCCGGTCGAGAAGTCGACCGCGCCGGCCGGCAGCTCCATCAGCTGGCCGGTGAGGTTGGCGGCGGCGACGTTCTGTTCGGCCAGGATGGTCGATTTCGAGGACACCGAGATGGCACCGGCGGACGCCTCGGTCAGGTTCTGGCCGAAGGGGTTCAGCACCGGCGCCGCGCCGCTCTGCGACAGGATCGCGTTCTGGAAGCGGCTCAGCGAAATCGCCCCACCCTGGTCCTGGGTCTCCTTGGTACGGGCGCGGGTGGCGTAGACGTCGTAGCGCAGGTCGCGCAAATAACTGCTCGAGACGTCCGGCAGCGTGCCGCGCAGGCCCAGGGCGATGCGGTAGACCTGGTGGTCGGTGTCGGCCACGCGCCCGCCGAGGTCCGAGAAGCGGCGGTTGAAGTTGAGTACCGCCAGGCCGTCGCCGGCCACCGTGGTGAGCGACGAGGTGCCGTTGGTGACGCGCGTGGTGCCGGTTTCGCGCAAATCGAGCTGGCGCAGCACCTCCTGCATCGGCGCGCTCAAATAGGGGTTATTCGTATTGAACAGGAAGTTGCCGCTGGCGCTGGTCGGCCCGATCTGGACGTTGGCGGTGTTGCTGCTGAAGTGCGCCTCCATGTAGCCGGTGGCGCGCTCGTTGAAATCGTAATGGGCAAAGGCATTGCTCATCCAGCGCTTCTGCGGCGTGACCATGTACGAGAGCGGGCCGATGTCGTAGGCGTCGCCGGCGGCGACGTAAGGGCGGATGCTGCGGCCGGTCTGGTCGAACACGGCGCCGAGGGTGCCCATGTTCTGCAGGCCGGCGGCAGTCAGGGCCGCGTTCAGCGCCGGGTTGCTGCCGGCCGAGCCGACCACCGGCAGGTTGCCGATGCGGCCGTTCGGCACGTTCGAGGAACCGCTGTAGATCAGGCCGGGCCGGCCGCCGGCAGTCAGGCAGGTCTGGCCGGACGGCACCGCCAGCGGCGTGCCGGCACTTGTGGCGGACCAGGAGTCGGCGCTGACGCAGCCGTCGCCCAGCGAAGGCAGCGCCCAGCCGCCGCGGTCGGCGCGGGTAAAGCCTTCGCGATTCATGTAATTCAGCGAGAACACGACATTGCCCTTGCCGCCGCCGAAATTTCCGCCCACGGTCAGGTCGAGGCTGTTGGTGGGCGTGCGCGTGTGCTGGTCGGCCGTGTGCTGGGCGTTGACTTCCACGCCCTCGAAATTGTCGCGCAGGATGAAGTTGACCACGCCGGAAATCGCATCCGAGCCGTACACCGCGGACGAACCGCCGGTGACGGTTTCGACGCGCCGCACCAGCGCCGACGGGATGGTGTTAATGTCGGTGGTGAAGTCCGGTCCGGTGATCGCGAAGCGGCGGCCGTTGACCAGCACCAGGTTGCGGGTCGGGCCGAGATTGCGCAGGTTGAGCGTGGAGGTGCCCGAGGGCTGACCCGGCTGCACGGTGTTGGCGGTCGGGCTGCTCAACTGGTTGGCCGTGAATTGCGGCGTGTCCGACAGCATGACTTCGAGGTTCTGGGTGCCGCTCAACTGCAGTTCCTGCTGGTCGACCGTGGTGACCGGGGTCGGCGCCAGGAAGCCGCGGTTGATCAGGCGGGTGCCGGTGACAACGACCCGGTTTTGTTCGGCTGGCGCGGCCGGCTGGATGGCAGCGGTGACCGGTGGGGCGTCGGCGCTGGCGGCCGGTGCGGTGCTGGCGGCCGGTGCGGTGCTGGCGGCCGGTGCGGCGGCATCGGCCGCGGGTGCGGCGGTCTGGGCGCTGGCCCGGCAGCTCAGAATGGCCGCCATCAGCATGGCCGATAGCGAGGCCGCGCGGTGAGTACGGCTGCGCCGGCGATAAGTGGTGCGTCTGTTGGTTGTCATTGTCCGATCCTTTTTATAGGGACTTCGTCTCACTCCACGACGATGGTAGGCAGGGCCACGAAAACCGGTCAATCACGGACCGCTCACCAGACTGACCAAAAGGAAATGTGGTCAAAAACATGATCGCAATGTCGAAATCCATATCACAGGGCCGCGTTATGATCGTTTCCCATATAACACTCGATAGGGAGACACGATGCCGCGCCTGCGTCTTGCCATGCTGTTTGCATCCGCCGTGGCCACCCTGCTGCCGGCCGCGGCCCACGCAGCCGCCCCTTCAGTAGCTGCCGCGGCGTCTCCAGCCCGGCGCATCGACCGCCAGGCCCTGGTCGCACGCCACGCGCCGCACCTGAGGACCATCGACCCGTGGGCCCCCCTCAGCATCGGCAACGGCCAGTTCTGCTTCACGGCCGACGTCACCGGCCTGCAGACCTTTCCGGACCACTACCGCAGCAAGGGCATCGGCCTCGAAACGCAGGCGCGCTGGTCCTGGCACGAAGATGCCAACCCGAAGGGCTACCGGCTCGCAGATACCGAGGTGCCCTACCAGGCGCACGGCCGCACCGTGCAGTATCCGACCCGGCTCGACGTGCCGGCGGCTGACTGGCTGCGCGAGAACCCGCACCCGCAGCCGCTCGGCCAGCTCGGCCTGGCCTACACCCACGCGGATGGCAGCCCGCTGCTTCCCGCCGACATCCGCGATATCGACCAGACGCTGGACATGTGGCGCGGCGTGCTCGCCAGCCGCTACACCATCGACGGCCAGCCGGTATCCGTCACCACCGCCGCCAGTCCCGGGCGCGACACGCTGGCGGTGCGCATCGAATCGCCGCTGCTGGCCAGCGGCGCGCTGGCACTGCGCCTGGCGCTGCCGCGCGGCTACGTGGGCGGCATCAAGCAGAATCCGCCGCTCGACTGGTCGCAGCCGGCCTCGCACACGACCACGGTGCTCACCCAGGACGCGCGCACGCTGGCGCTCGAGCACGTGCGCGACGGTGCCCGCTACGGTGCGGCGCTGCGGGCGAGTAGCCCGGTGACGATCGCGGCACCGGCGCCCCACGTGTTCCTGCTCAGGCCTGCGGCGGGCCGGGTGCTGGAGTTCACGCTGTCATACGGCGCGGGTGCGTCCGCTGCAGAGGAGCCGGCGGCGCAATCGGCGCAATCGGCACAGGCAGTGATCGCCCAAAGCACCGCCCACTGGCAGGCCTTCTGGCGAAGCGGCGCCGCGGTCGATTTCAGCGGCAGTCTTGACCCGCGCGCGCATGAACTCGAACGGCGCGTGGTGCTGTCGCAGTACCTGACCGCGATCCAATTCGGCGGCAGCGCGCATGCCAACCTGCCGCCGCAGGAGAGCGGCCTCACGACATCCACCTGGTACGGCAAGCACCACACCGAAATGATCTGGTGGCACACCGCCCACTTCGCGCTGTGGGGCCGCCCGGCCTACCTGGAGAATGCGCTGCGCTGGTTCCAGGCCACCCTGCCCGCCGCGCGCGCCATCGCCGCTTCACGTGGACTCCAGGGCGCGCGCTGGCCCAAGATGACCGGTCCGGCTGGGCGCGAAAGCCCGGGCGGCAATCCGCTGATCGTGTGGAACCAGCCGCACCCGATCCACCTGGCGGAACTGCTGTACCGCCAGGCGCCCACGCGCGCCACGCTGGAGCGCTACCGCGAGCTGGTGTTCGCCAGCGCCGACGCGATGTCGTCGATGCTGCACTGGGATGGCGCCACTTCGCGCTGGGTACTGGGGCCGCCGCTGTGGATCGCCCAGGAGATCCACGATCCGGCGGCCAGCATGAATCCGGCTTATGAACTGAGTTACTGGTCGACCTGCCTCGATATCGCGCAGAGCTGGCGCCGGCGCCTCGGCCTGGCGCCGGATCCGGCCTGGGACGCGCAGCGCAGACAGCTGTCGGCACTGCCCGTCAAGGACGGCAAATACGTGGCCATCGAATCGATTCCCGACACCTGGGACAACCCGGCCAGCCGCCACGACCACCCCTCCTTTTTGATGGCGCTGGGCCAGCTGCCGGGCGCCGGCGTCGACCGTGCGACCATGCGCCGCACTTTGGCGGCCGTGCTGGCACGCTGGGACTGGCACACCAAGATCTGGGGCTGGGATTACCCGATGATCGCGATGACCGCGGCCCGCCTCGGCATGGGGCGCGAAGCGGTCGACGTGCTGCTCAAGACCGATGGCCCCAACAATGCCTACACCGCGGCCGGGCACAACCCGAACACCGAGCTGCCGGTCTACCTGCCGGGCAATGGCGCGTTGCTGGCGGCTGTGGCGATGATGGCCGGCGGCTGGGATGGCGCGCCATCGACGGCGGCGCCGGGCTTTCCTCAGGACGGCACCTGGGTCGTGCACAGCGAAGGCTTGCAGCCCCTGCCCTGAAGCGCGGCGCCGTCCGGCGTTACAACGATCACTTCGATCCCGGCCTGCTCCAGCCACTGCACCGACAGGTCGCTGACGCCGGTGTCGGTGATCACGGTGTGCACCTGCTTCAGGCTGCACAGGATCAGGCCTGCGCGGCGCGCGAACTTCGAGCTGTCGACCAGCACGATCAGCTTTTCGGCCTGGCCGATCAGGCGCTTCTCGGCGCGGATCAGCATCGGGTCGGACTCGACCAGTCCCAGCATCGACAGGCCGTACACGCTCATGAACATTTTCGAAGCATACTGGTCGCCGGTGGCGTCGTTGTCGAAGGGCGACAGGATCACGTTCTGGTCGCGGTAGATCCGCCCACCCGGAATCACGACTTCGTTCTGGCTGGTGCGCAGCAGGCGCTCGGCCATCATGAAGGAATTGGTCATGATCTTGAGGCTCTTCCCGGCCAGGAAGTCGGCCATCATGAAGGTCGTGCTGCCACCGTTGATGATGATGGTCTCGCCGTCGCGGCACATGGCGGCGGCGCGCCGCGCGATGGCGAGCTTGCGCTCGGCGTTGCAGCGGGCGTTCTGCGCGAAGGTGTCGCCGGCGATGCCGCCCAGGCGTTTTTTCTGCTGCAGGGTGCTGGCGCCGCCGCGCGTGCGCGTAATCAGGTGGCGCGCAGCCAGCCAGCTGATGTCGCGCCGGATCGTCGATGGCGAGGCATCCAGGGTGTCCACCAGTTGCTGGACGGTGACCGACTGGCGGTCCGCGAGCAGCTTCAGTAAGTCGTTACGGCGCTTGTTGATCATTGCGGTTGTCTCCACGATGCACTCGTTCGGGGCGTGTTACACGCTCTGTCCTGGTCCGGCGACGCCGGACGGCATGCTTCCGCCGGGGGCCCGTTGGGTGAACGGGTGCATGGCGGCCTGCCGTGCTCCTGATGATAGCGCAATCAAAAATGTTAGGAGAATGTTATTCCGGTGCCGACGAATCGTTTCCACGGCTGTCGTGAACGGACCTCGACGCAGGCCGTCCGAGAAATCGATTTCATGCAGGATGGGTAATCACAAGGTGTGATGGTGTGTGGATACGCCAGCCTCGGCGCTGCCGGCGTGTGCATGATTGCGCAAACATGCTGGCCGCGGCCATGGCGCCGCAGCGCCGGGGGAATCAGGCCATGCCCGGCGCCGCCCGCTGCATCAGGCGCTGCACCAGCGCATCCGGGTTCGCATCGAGCGTGAGCAGGTCCGCGTGGGCCGGGCGCACGAAGCCCTGCTCCACCATGTGGTCGACGAAGCGCGCCAGGCCGTCGTAGAAGCCCTCCGCATTCAACAGGCCGATCGGCTTGGCGTGTATCCCGAGCTGGGCCCAGGTCACCATCTCGAACAGTTCTTCGAGCGTGCCCATCCCGCCCGGCATGGCGATGAAGCCTTCGGCCAGCTCGGCCATCATGGCTTTGCGCTCATGCATGTCCTTGACCACGAACAGGCGCGTCAGGCCGGCGTGGCCGACTTCGCGCTCGACCAGTGCCTTCGGGATCACGCCCGTGGCTTCGCCGCCGAGGCGCAGCACTTCGTCGGCGATCACGCCCATCAGGCCGACCTTGCCGCCGCCGTAGACCAGCGCGATGTTGCGTTCGACGAGGACGCGTGCCAGGTCGCGCGCGGCGTCGGCATAACGGGGGTCGGCGCCGGGCGAGGCGCCGCAGTAGACGGCAATGGATTTCATGAGGACTTTCTAGGTGGGCGGCAGCTTGGCCAGGTAATCGTCGGACAGGCGCTGGAACAGCGCATGGGTCTCGCCGCGCAGGTAGGGGCCGACCATCGACAGCACCTGGTAGCAGCCGCGCGCCAGGGCATCGGCGATCGCCTGCTGCTCGCTGTACTTGCGCGGGTTGCGCACGTATTCGTACGAGAGCCAATAGGTCGCCACCACCACCATGTTGGTGGCCATGGCGCCGATCTGGGCGTCGCCGGCTTCCAGCGAGCCTTCGCTGCGCAGGTCTTCGCACAGTTGGCGTGCGACCTTTATCTTGTGCGCCAGGATCGCCTTGAACTGCAGTTCCAGCTTGCGGTTGCGCGACAGCAGGTCGTTCAGGTCGCGGTAGAAGAAGCGGTAGCGCCAGATCAGTTCGAACATGTGGTGCAGATAGAACCAGACATCCTGCATGTTCGAGCGGCGTCCGGCCGGCACCGTCAGGATGCGTTCGATCTCCGCTTCGAACTGGGCGAAGATCGAATTGACGATGTCGTCCTTGTTACGGAAGTGGTAATACAGGTTCCCCGGCGAGATATTCATCTCTTCGGCGATCACGGTGGTCGTGATGTTCGGCTCGCCGAACTCGTTGAACAGCCGCAGCGACAGCTCGAGGATGCGTTCGCGCGTTCGGCGTGGGGCTTTTTGTTGCATGGAAGGCGGCTTGGTTGGACTCATTCGCAAGCATATCATTGCGCGCGCAAGGGAGCCACAGCGACATTCAGCACACGCAATTCACGCATCACCGCGGCCAGCACGCGCCGGTTGCTGCCCAGCGCCACGTGGCCGACGCCGCCGCATTCGATGTGGCGCGCGCCCGGCAGCACGCTCGAGCGCTGCGGCGTGACGATGTTGTCGTGGTGAGTGTAGAGCGAGGTGATGAGCGCGCGCGTGGCGGGTGCTTCGTCGGCAGCGAGGCGCTGCAGCCAGGCGGAGGCGCCATGTGCCTGCGACCAGCGCATCTGTTTCGCGTTGGTGCCTGGGCCGAAGCCGGCCAGCGCGGTGCCGTGGTGCGGCGTGCCGAGGGTGATGAGGCGCGCCACCCGCGCGGTGCCGTACGCGCGCATCCAGGCGCGCGCCACCATTCCGCCCATGCTGTGGCCGACGATGGCGACCTGCTGCGTGCCGCCGGCTGCGCACAGGCGCTCGACCGCTTGCTGCACCTGGTCCGCGTAGCCATCGATATCGCCGCCGATCGGTTCCAGGTCGACAGTGGCGTGGCTGATGCGCTCCGCCGCCAGCAGCGGCAGCAGGCGCGCCCAGTAGCCACTGTTGCAGCCGTAACCGTGCACCAGCAGCACCGGCGGGTGCACGGCATCCGGATAGATGCGCATGGCGGCCACGGCGCGCGGCATCCGCCACGAGGTCGTCAGCATGCTGGCGCAAAACTCTTCGGCCACCAGGCGCAGGCGCGCCGCCGGACCGAGGCGGAAGGCGGCCGGCGTCGGGCTGGCGAAGCAGGCCGCCAGCAAGAAATTGTTCAGATTGACGAGCAGGCGCAGCGCGGCCACCGCCATGAAGCCGCCGGCGGCCGCCCATCCGCCCGGCCCCCCAGCCCAGCGCTGCAGGCCCCAGCCGATCAGCAGCGCAGCGGCAAGCTGCACCAGCAGCAGGATCCGGGTCATCCAGCGCACGCTCATCATCATCTCCAGTACAGTAACTTCGGGGTCAGAGCACAATGCCCGCGGATTCGGGGTCAGAGCACAAAGCGGCCGGGGCTCGAGGGCAAACAAGCCACGTCATTTTGACGCAAATGGCACATGGTAAGTGCACGGATGAGCGTACGGGCAAATCTTGTTTGCCGTGCTGCCATGCGGAACTTGCCAACCAAAGTGCTCTGACCCCGAAGTTGTGCTCTGACCCCGAATCAACCCCGAATCAGCGCCGGCCCTGCATGTGGCGGGCGATGCCGCGCAGGATGTTGACTTCTTCGGTTTCGAGCCCGGTGCGCGCGAACAGGCGCTTCAGGCGCGGCATCAGCTTTTTGGGGTTGGCGGGGTCGAGGAAGCCGATCGCCACCAGCGCTTGTTCGAGGTGGTCGTACATGCCTTCGATCTGGGCCAGGCTGGCGGCTTCGCCCTGGAAGCCGACACCGGTCTGGGTCCGGTTCTCTCCCTGTGCTGCAAGACGGCATTCGTAGGCCAGCACCTGGGCCGCCTGCGACAGGTTCAGCGACGAGTACGCAGGATTCGCCGGGATGTTGATCAGCACGTTGCAGCCTTCGACGATCTCGTTCGGCAAGCCGAAGCGTTCGTTGCCGAGGATCAGGGCCGGACGCAGCTCGGCCCCATCGCCGACGTGGCTGGAGAATTCGCGCGGCGACCACACCGGCGGCGAGAATTCGCGCAGGCGCGCCGATACCGCTGCCGCGAAATTGCAGCCCTCCAGCGCCTCGGCCACGGTGGCGACCGTGCGCGCACCTTCCAGCACGTCGATGGCACCGCTGGCGAAGGCGACCGCTTCCGCATCCTGCAGCGGATCCGTGCAGCGCGGGGCGACCAGCACCAGGTCGGAAAAGCCCATGGTCTTCATGGCGCGCGCCACCGAGCCGACATTGCCCGCGCGGCTGGTTTCGACCAGCACGAAGCGCAGGCGTTGGAAAAGAGATGTGTCAGTTTCGGTCGGGTTCATTTAAAATAGCGCTATCGCGCGGTGACGAGCAGTTGAAATCGGGCCAGGGTCTTGTCGATCCGGCTCGCGATTTTAACGGTTTCGGCACCGCTTTGCTCTTTGTCATTCTTATTGTCATCCACGTTCACTGCGCTTGCCCGCTGTGGGCGTCAGCATTTTTCACGGAAGCCCTATGCACCCAATGCTCAACACGGCCATCAAGGCCGCCCGCCGCGCTGCAAGCGAGATCAACCGCGCATCCTTCGACCTCGATCGCATCACGATCAGCGAAAAAAACCACAACGACTTCGTCACGAATATCGACCAGGCAGCGGAACAGGCGATCGTGGAAACCCTGCTGAAAGCCTATCCGGACCACGCCATCCTGGCCGAGGAAAGCGGCGCGTCCAAGAACCTGAATGACGAGAGCGAAAACGTCTGGATCATCGATCCGATCGACGGCACCACCAATTTCATGCACGGCTACCCGAATTTCTGCATCTCGATCGCGCTGCAGCAGCGCGGCGTGATCACGAATGCGCTGGTGTATGACCCGGTCCGCAACGACCTGTTCACCGCCACCAAGGGCGCCGGCGCCTACCTCAACGAAAAGCGCATCCGCGTGCGCAATCCGGACCGCATCAACAAGGCCCTGATCGGCTCGGGCCATGGCGCCGATCCGCGCGCGCTGGCCGAATACCTGCGCATGTACGAACTGGTGGCCTCGCGCTGCCACGGCGTGCGTTCGAGCGGCTCGGCAGCGCTGGAACTGGCCAACCTGGCCGCCGGCCGTACCGATGGTTTCTTCGAAAAGGGCCTGAAAGTCTGGGACATCGCCGCAGGCTCCCTGCTGGTGACCGAAGCGGGCGGTATCGTCGGCGAATTCAGCGGCGAATCCGACTACCTGCACAAGGGTGACATCATCGCCGCCGGCCCGAAGGTGTTCGCCAATATGGTCGCTCTGTTAAAACCGTTCGCATAAAAACGCAATGCCGGGCTTTCGCGTAGAATAGAGCCCGTGTAAGTTTGGATCACCCGGCGACACCCGCGACGAGCGCTGCGCACTGCAGCGTTCCTGCCTTCGAGGCAATCGTGGATGCCGCCGATCTGCCTCGTTGCTTCCGGCACCAATCGGGTGCCGCGCCTCCCCGCTTCCACCGACCATGTCTTAACGGACACAGGTTGCGCTAAATTTCCATAGCGAAACATTTTTAAAATATAATGCTACGTGGCTTTATTTGGCCGCGTCTCGGCGTCCCGGCACCAGTACCGGCGCGCCCTGCTTGTGTAATCCGATCGGCTGGACTGGCGCTTCTTAGTCAACGACAGGGCGACGGGCCGATCCCTACCAGAAAACTATGTCATTCAATACTCTCGGTCTCACCGACGCCATCGTACGCGCCGTCACTGAAGCAGGCTATACCACGCCGACCCCGATCCAGGCCAACGCGATTCCCGCAGTGCTGGGCGGCGGCGACCTGCTCGCCGGCGCGCAGACCGGCACCGGCAAGACCGCCGGCTTCACGCTGCCCGTGCTGCACCGCTTGTCGACCGACAAGGTGGGCACGGCACTGACCAATAAAACCAGCAAGCGCGCTATCCGTGCGCTGGTACTGACCCCGACCCGCGAACTGGCTGCCCAGGTCGAGGAAAACATCCGCACCTACGCCAAGTACACCAACCTGAACTCGGCGGTGATCTTCGGCGGCGTCGGTATCCACCCGCAGATCAAGCTGCTTGCCAACGGCGTCGACATCCTGGTGGCCACCCCGGGCCGTCTGCTCGACCACATCGGCCAGGGCACCGTCAAGCTCGACAAGATCGAGATCCTGGTGCTGGACGAAGCCGACCGCATGCTCGACATGGGCTTCATCCACGACATCAAGAAAGTGCTGGCCATTCTGCCGCCGAAGCGCCAGAACCTGCTGTTCTCGGCTACCTTCTCGGACGAGATCAAGGCCCTGGCCGACAAGCTGCTGGACAACCCGGCGCTGATCGAAGTGGCCCGCCGCAACTCGACCGTGGAAGTGATCGCGCAAACGATCCACCCGGTCGACCGCGACAAGAAGCACCCGATGCTGGCGCACCTGATCAAGACCAACGACTGGAAACAGGTGCTGGTGTTCACCCGCACCAAGCACGGCGCCAACAAGCTGGTCGAACAATTGGGCAAGGACGGCATCGGCGCGATGGCGATCCACGGCAACAAGAGCCAGTCGGCGCGCACCAAGGCGCTGGCCGAGTTCAAGGACGGCAGCCTGACCGCGCTGATCGCGACCGACATCGCGGCGCGCGGCATCGACATCGACCAGCTGCCGCACGTGGTCAACTATGACCTGCCGAACGTGCCGGAAGACTATGTCCACCGTATCGGCCGCACCGGCCGTGCCGGCGCCACCGGCGAAGCGGTATCGCTGGTCTGCGTCGACGAGCACCAGATGTTGAAAGACATCGAAAAGCTGATCAAGCAGACCCTGCCGCGTGAAGTGATCCCTGGCTTCGAGCCGGATCTGAACGCCAAGGCGCAGCCGATCCAGCTGCGCAGCGGCGCACCGGGCCACACTGGCCGCGGCGGCCGTCCGGGCGGCAACGGCGGTGGCCGTTCGCATGGCGGCGGCAATGGTGGCGGCAACGGCGGCAACAAGCCGCGCGCGGCAGCCGGTGCACCGTCAGGCCAGCGCAGCGGCGGTCCGTCGGCCGGTAACGGCAATGGTGGCGGCCGTGGCGGCCAGCCTGGTAACCGTGGCGGTAATGGCGGTGGCAACGGCGGCGGCGGCAATGGTGGCCGTTCGCAGAACCGTGGTCCGCGTCCGGCGTCGGCCCGTTCGGGTAGCGGCGAGCGTTGATTGTTTGGGTGGCGGTGTAAGCGCTGCTGCCCAGCACATATTTAATTAGTTATCGTCGTCCCCGCGCAGGCGGGGACGACGTTTTTAAGGCTCGGGCATGTAATCCAGATTCACCATTCCGAGCTCCCTTGTTTCAAAACACACATATAGTTGAGCACTCAACCACTTGCACATAATTAAATCCCTGCCTATACTTGACCCATCAAGTACCAATCCACAAAAGGAGCCCACCATGTCCGCCGACACCCCCACCACCGAATTCTGCCTGCGCCTCTCGCGCGCCTGGGCCACCCTGTCGCGCCGCCTCGACAGTGCGCTCGGCAGCCACCACGGCATCAGCTTCGCCGACTACCAGTTGCTGTTGCAACTGCACCGCGCCCCCGGCGCGCGCCTGCGCCGGGTCGACCTGGCCGAAAAGCTGGGCCTGACGGCATCGGGCGTCACGCGCTCGCTGCTGCCGCTGGAAAAGATCGGCCTGGTCACGCGCCAGAGCGATCCGCGCGATGCCCGCGTCGGCTATGCGCTGATCACGCCGACCGGCAGCGAGATGGTGACCAATGCCACGGTCGTGGTCGACAACGTCAGCCGCAACGCCCTGGGCGGTCCGGCCCGCGCCCAGCTCGACATGGCGTCGTCGCTGATGGCGCAGCTGGCCGGCGTCGCGCAGTAATCCTCTCGGCAAGACCAGCAGCAAAAGCAGTCGCAAAAGCAGTCGCAAAAGCAGTAGCAGCAAGCTTCACAACAACAAGCAAAATCAAGGAGCAACGATGTCGACACCACCGCGCGCCGCCCTGCTGCGCGACCCCAACTTCGCCTGGCTGATGAGCGGCAGCGTGATCTCCGCGCTCGGCGACCAGTTCACCGCCATCGCCCTGCCCTGGCTGGTGCTGAAGCTGACCGGCGATCCGCTGGCGCTCGGCATGATCATCGCCATGATGGCGATCCCGCGCGCCATCCTGATCCTGTTCGGCGGCGCGCTGGTCGACCGTTACTCGCCCAAGCGCGTGCTGATGCTCACCAAATACGCGAATGCCGTCCTGCTGGGCGCGCTCGCCGTGCTGGTGCTGGATGGCAGCGCCACCCTCCCCGTGATCACCGCGCTGGCGCTCGGCCTGAGCCTGGCATCGGCGTTCAGCATCCCGGCCGGCACCTCGATGCTGCCGCATGCGGTGCCGCCACGCCACCTGCAGGCGGCCAATGGCAGCATGATGGCGATCCGCCAGGTGACGATGCTGGCCGGTCCGCTGCTGGCCGGGCTGCTGTTCGCGCTGGCCGGCGACGGTGGCGCGGGAAGCGGGAACGGCGCCCCCGGCGGCGCGTTGCAGGACGCGCGCGGCCTTGGGCTGGCTTTCGGGTTCGACTGCCTGAGCTATGTGCTGTCGGCCTGGACCCTGTCCCGGGTGCGTCCGCTCGCTGCGGCCACGCCGGCACAGGACACGTCAGCCGCTCCACCACTGCTGCGCGCGGTCGGCGACGCCCTGGCCCTGGTCTGGCGCGACCGCCTGCTGCGTACCTGCTTCATCTACTGGGGCCTGTGTGCCTGCGTGACCGGCAGCATCCTGCAGGTGGCATTGCCGCTGCTGGCCAGCGAACGCCTGCACGGCGCCACCGCGCTGGCGCTGCTGATGAGCGCCAACGGCATCGGCTCGCTGGCCGGCATGGCCCTGAGCGGGGTATTCGGCCGGCGCCGCCTCGGCAGCCTGGGCCTGACCCTGCTCGCCATCGACGCCGCGGTCGGGCTGCTGCTGTTGCCGCTGGGGCTGGTCACGGCCAGCTGGCAGGCGATGCTGCCGCTGGCCGCGATGGGCGTGCTCGGCGGCTTCGTGCAGGTGGCGGTGTTCACCTGGCTGCAGCAGCGCGTGCCGCAGGCGATGCTGGGGCGCATGATGAGCATCTTCATGTTCGTGTTCATGGGCCTGGCACCGCTGGCGGCGTCGGTCGCCGGCTGGCTGGCGAGCCAGGTCAGCCTGGGCACGCTGTTCGCCGGCGCTGGCCTGACCCTGATCGGCGCCGCCGCACTCGCCTGGCTGCTGAGCCCGATGCGCACGCTGACCGATATCGCGACCGACAGCGCGACCGACAGCGCGGCCGCCACACCTGTGCCGGCCAAGGTCGTGGGCTGAATCCGAGCGAATCGTTTAGCATGGCGGGCTGTCCAACCCCAGAAAGCCTGTCATGCCACGTTTCGCCGCCAACCTGAGCCTGATGTTCAACGAGCTCGGTTTCCTCGACCGCTTTGCCGCCGCGCGCGCGGCCGGCTTCGACGCGGTCGAATTCCTGTTTCCCTACGCCTTCGAGCCGGAGCAGATCGCCGGCCGCCTGCAGCGCTACGGCCTCGAGCTGGCGCTGTTCAATTTCCCGGCCGGCGACTGGGCCGCGGGCGAGCGCGGCTTCGCCTGCGATCCACGCCGCATGGGCGAATTCCAGGACAGCGTCGAGCTGGCGCTCGAATATGCACCCGACCTCGGCGTCAAGCGCCTGCATTGCCTGGCCGGCAAGCTACACCCGGCCGTGGCGCCGGAACGCGCCCACGCCACCCTCGTCGACAACCTGCGCTTCGCCGCCGCCAAGATGGCGCCGCACGGCATCGAGATCCTGATCGAGCCGATCAACGACCGCGACGTCCCCGGCTACTTCCTGACCCGCACCGATCAGGCGACCGAAGTGATCCGCGATGCCGGCGTCGACAACCTGTTCCTGCAATACGACATTTATCACATGCAGCGCATGGAAGGCGACCTGGCCAATACCCTGCGCGCGCGCCTGCCGCTGATCCGCCACATCCAGCTGGCCGACGTGCCGGGCCGGCATGAGCCGGGCACGGGCGAGATCAATTTCCCCTACCTGTTCCGCGTGCTCGACGAGATCGGCTACGACGGGTGGGTCGGTTGCGAATACATTCCCCAGGGTGATACCGTCGAGGGCCTGGCCTGGCGTACCAATCTCGTCTAAATTGACGGCGGGCAATATCACGAAGTAAAACGAAGGGAAGAATGGGACGTTTCCTGCACGGCCTTTTGCCGTCCAGAAAGGACCCATGAACCTGCGCCGCTTCCAATCGCTATCCGTCCTGCTGACCCTGGCCGCCGGCCTGCTGCTGGGCGGATGCGCCAACACCACCGCCAACGGGCCGGTCAGCCTGTACGAGGTACGCCAGTTCGCCGACGCCTCGGCCCGCATCGGCGGCTACGGCGAACTGTCGCGCCGCTACCGCGACACCTACCAGCGCGAGCAACCCTACCTGTCGCCGGCCGCCGACCGCATCGCCAGGGAAAACGATGCGCGCCGGCGTGCCGTCTACGACGACTTCGTCAGCATCCAGAAAAGCCTGGTGCTCTACATGCAGACGCTGAGCCTGCTGGCCGGCGAAGGCCGCTACGACCTCACGCCCCAGCTCGACGACCTCGGCACCGGGCTCAAGGCGAATGCCGAATCCGGCCTGCAGCAGCGCCATATCGCCGCCTATACCGGCCTGACGCGCCTGCTTACCCGCGTGATCGCGTCCGGCTACCAGAACCGCAGCGTGGCCACCATGGTGCGCGACGGCGATGCCGACGTGCAGGCGCTGCTCGAAGCGATGATCACGCTGACGCGGCTGTACGCCAAGACCAACGACAATGAAAAGAAGACCGTGCTCGGCATCTTCGACGTCGAGATCCCGTTCTCGACCAAGAACCAGGACCGCATGCTGGTGACCCTGGCCAAGGTGCATTACCTGAACAAGGCCACCGAATACAAGCTGGTCGACAAGCGCTATGACCTGGCGCTGCAGGGCTTGACCAAGGTCTCGCTCGGCCACCAGCGCATGCGCGAGAATCTGAACAACCTCACCGGCGACGAGATGCGCAAACTGCTGGCCGGCTACGGCCGCGACCTGGTTGCGCTGCGCGATGCCTTGTCGGACTGAGCGTTGCGCAACCGTCCATCTGCCAGGAGGAAACATGGCTAACGAACCCACCACCCGCCAGCCCGGCGCCGCGGCTGCCCCGGCCGCCCCGGCTGCTGTCCCGGCTGCTGCCCCGTCAGCGGCATCCAAACCACCCTCGCCGGCCGAAGCGCTGTCCACCGCGAAACAGGTCGAAGAACTGGCCGACAAGCTGTCCGCCTGCGCCGACAGCATCCACGCGCGCGTGATGAGCGACATCCGGCGCCACGGCGGCGGCGAGGTGCCCGAGGCGGAACAGGCCGCGGCGCGCGCCCTGCTTGATGCCGAAATCGAATTGCGCCAGCGCGCCAACCGGCTGTATGCGGAAGCGGCCGCCTGCATCGTCTCGTCGCTGGGGCAATCGCAACAGAAGCTGATCCAGCTCACCACCGACGCCGCCGCCAAGATCCAGCACATCACCCGCATCAGCGACGGCATCAGCCTGGTCGCGCGCCTGCTAGGCCTGGCCGCGGCGGCGGCCACCGGCCAGGTCATGCCGATCCTGGCCGCGGTCGGTGCCCTCAAGCTGCAGCTCGACGTGATCACGCTGCACAATCCCCCTGCAGCGGGCACGTCTACTGCGTCCGCTGTCCCGCCTGCCGAATCTGCCTGAGCCCCTGGCCCGGGCCGGTCACTTCGGTCAGCCGCCCGGGTTTCCCCGCCCGAGTTCGCTACCTTGGTTCGCTGTCCTGGTGTGCCGCCCGGGTCCGCTTCCCGGGCCGGCCGCCACCGCGCAGGCGCGCCGTCCGCCGCTTCGTTTGGTGCTTGGGTCGTGCCCCGGTGTGCGCTACACTGGTCGCGCAAGAACACCTGCATCGGGGGACATCATGATCGACCAAGCCTGCACGCGCGCCCGGCCATGGACACGCTGACCGAGGAGCAGCTCGGCCTGCTGCGCTCGATGCTGGAACGGCGCCTGGATGCGCTGGTGCGGGTCGAGGAACCGTCCGCGCGCGAGAGCGGACTGCCGGTGTCCGAAGTGGAATCCTCCCCACTTGACCGCGCCACCGCGCGCCTGCTGAACGACCTGACGCTGGAGGCGGCCGGCCAGCACACCGCCCAGGTCCAGGTGCTGCGCCACGCGCTGGCCAAGTTCGACGACGGCAGCTACGGCATGTGCGAGGAATGCGGCCAGCCGATCGGCGTGTCGCGTCTGCTGGCGCGGCCTGAAGCGCGCCTCTGCATTGCCTGCCAGACCCGCGCCGAAAAAAAATGAGCGCCCAACCGGACGTCCATGGCTGCGTTGCAATGTCTCGCCCTGAACGCCCAGTTGGGCGCTCCGCGCCTCTCAATCAGGACATGTGCTGGCCGCCATTGATCGCCAGGTTGGCACCGGTCATGAAACCGGCATCGTCCGAGACCAGGTAGCCGACCAGCGCCGCCACCTCGTCCGGTTCGCCCAGCCGCCCCATCGGGATCTGCGGCAGGATCTTGCCGCTCATGACCTCGGCCGGCACGGCCTCGACCATCTTGGTGCGCAGGTAGCCCGGCGACACCGTGTTGACGGTAATGCCGTGGCGCGCCATTTCCAGCGCCAGCGCCTTGGTGAAGCCATGCATGCCGGCCTTGGCCGCGGCATAATTGACCTGGCCAAAGGCGCCCTGCTGGCCGTTGACCGACGAGATGTTCACGATGCGGCCCCAGCGCTGACCCATCATCGGCTCGATCGCCTGCTTGCTCATGTTGAAGACGCTGTCGAGGTCGGCACGCAGCACGGCCTGCCAATCCTCGCGTTCCATCTTGCGCAGGCTGCGGTCGCGCGTGATGCCGGCGTTATTCACCAGCACGTCCAGCCGCCCCAGCTCGGCCAGCAGCTTTTGCATCATCCATTCGCAATCCGCGTAATCGCCGACGTCGACCTTATAAGCGGAAAAACGGCAATTGTCGTCGCGCTGGGCCGACAGCCAGGCATCCGGCGTGGCATTGCCGGGCGAAAAAGTCGTCGCCACCCGAAACCCCTGCGCATGCAGGCGGCGGCAGATTGCCGTGCCCAGTCCGCCCATGCCGCCGGTCACCAACGCCACTCGATTGTCCATTGTCGTCTCCTGATTATCGTGTCAGCCGCGCTGTATGCGCGGCCTGAACCGACAAGTCTAGGACGGCATCACGACTAGACTTTGATCAGGATCAAACCGACAATAGGATCAGCCCGCTTGCCAGACCTGGCGCCAACTGGCAGACAAATAAATCGATTTTGGGAATCAATGGAAGCCCGGTGGATGCTCGGCGGATGCTCAGTGGATGCTCAGTGAATGATATCCGGGACACTCGACGGATCGAAATCGGCCCAGTCGCCATCGACGATATTCCCCTGCGCGCGCTCGATGTGGTGGGCACCCAGGCGGCGCAACAGCTCGACCGCATCCTGCTCCCGGCCCGGATCGTCGAAAGCGACCGCGACCAGCATGCCGGCCGGCCGGTTCTCGACCGGCGCCCGTCCGCCCTCTTCCCTCTCGCCCGCGTCCTTCATCTTGGAAAAGCTGAACAGCGAGCCGACGTGGGCACCGACCAGGCCGCCGACGATGGGGCCGAGCGGGCCGGTGACCGGTGAGGTAGCTGCGCCGGCGACGATGCCGACCGCTGCGCCGGTGCCGGCGCCCTGCACCACGCCCTCGGGCGATTCCTTGGCACCCGGTGAATGGATGTGGTCGCCGCCGATCGGCGTCATGTCGTGCTGGCCCGGCTGGCTGAGGTAGAAACCGCTGATGCGCTCGCTGGCGAAGCCGGCATCGACCAGCGCGCGGCGCGCGGTCTCGACCTCATCCTGGAGCTGGAAATGACCTGCGATGATGGTGGACATTGTTCCTCCCGTCGACGGTGGTGCACGCCACAGTCGGCGCGCGGACACGTCCAGCATGCGCGCGCCAGCTCAACCGTTCTGTACGCGAACGCACGCAGGCTGCACCGCCGCCGGCATGCTACTGCCACTGACCATAGGCCGCATGCGCGTGCTCGGGTTCCGGCTGGGGCGGCGCCGCCATCCATTCGCGCGGGTCGATCCGGAAATACGCCTGGAACTCGGCATACAGGTCGGGATGACGCGCCGCCAGCGCGTGCGGCAACTCGAAAAAGGTTTCGGTGGCCACCGCGAAGAATTCGGCCGGGTTGGTGGCCCCGTAGGGATCGAGCACGTCGCGGTAGCCCCAGGCGGTGTCGCGCCGCAGCAGCGCAAAGTCGCGCCCCAGCGTTTCCGACCAGCTGCGGTAGCGTTCGGCGCTGCCGAGGAAGGGCGCGCCGTTGGTGCTGCCGGATTCGCTGTCGAGCTGGTGCGCGAACTCGTGCAGCACCACGTTGTGCGTGCCCTCGGCCTCGTTGCCGGCGCGGCGCACGTGCTCCCACGACAGGATCACGCGGCCGTCGCCCCAGGATTCGCCCAGCAGGTCCTGGCGCGTCTGGGTGACCACGCCGGCGGCATCGACTTCGTTGCGCGGCACCAGGAAGGCGCCCGGATACACCAGCACCGAATGCAGACCGGGATACACCTTGCTGGGCCGGCCCAGCAGCAGCAGGCAGGCCTGGGCCGCAATCGTCACCCGCATCTCTTCGGTGACGTCGAGCCCGGCGCAGCCGACGAAGGTCTTGTGATGCAGAAAATGCTTGACCAGGCCCTGCAGCTCGGCGCGGCGCGCGGCAGGCATGCCGCGGTACTGCGCCACGTTGCGCTCGATGATGGCGAGCTGGGCCGGCGTGAGCGGCCGCGCCAGCGCGCGCCGCAGGCGCCAGCGCGGCGCCAGCCAGGCACCCAGCACGGCCAGCGCCACCAGAGCGGGGACGAGTGCGTCTTCCATCACGCGCCGTTGCCAGTCGCGGACGTGCCGGTAGCGAACACGCCGGTCGCGGACACGCCAGTCGCGGACATGCCGGTCGCGGACGCGTCATCGGCCTGCGCCCCGGCCTGCGCATCCGGCTGGACAACCGGCGCCGGCCCGAAATACGCCGCCACCTCCTCGGCGCCGCCGATCAGGCGGCCGCCTTCGAACACCTGCGGCCAGGTGGTGCCGCCGGACACGGCGCGCAGCACGCTGGTCGTGATCTTGTTGTCCTGGGAAATGTCGGTGAAGGCAATGCCGCGTGCCTTGAGGATGGCCTTGGCGCGCGCGCAATACGGGCAGCCGGGCTTGGAAAACATCACCACCGGTTCCGGCGCCCTGGCGTCGGGCGCGATATGGCGCAGCATGGTGTCGGCGTCCGACACGTCGAAGGGATCGCCTTCCGGGTCGCTCTCGTCATAGGCTTCGATGAACGCGGTGTCGACGATGCCGTCGCGCACCAGCATCGAATAGCGCCATGAGCGCTGGCCCAGGCCGAGCGCGCGCTTGTCGACCAGCATGCCCATGCCGGCCGTGAACTCGCCATTGCCATCGGGGATCATGGTGATGTGCTCCGCTTCCTGGCCGCGCCGCCATTCGTCCATCACGAAGGCGTCGTTGACCGAGATGCAGACGATATCGTCGATGCCGTGGCGGCGCATGACTTGCGCCAGTTCGTTATAGCGCGGCAGGTGGGCCGAGGAACAGGTCGGCGTGTAGGCGCCGGGCAGCGCGAACACCACCACGGTCTTGCCCTTGAACAGCGTGTCGGTATCGATATCGCGCGACTGGCCGCCGGCGCGCGTCTTGAATGTCACTTTGGGAACAGGTTTTCCTTGCAAGGCAGCGGCGCTTGGTAACATTTTCTCTCCTGGATGGGCGGACACGATGCCGCGTTCGCCTGCATATAAGAACCATTGCCAGGTTTTCAATGAGAATAAAAAAAACGCCACCCGGCACGAGGCCGGGTGGCGCTTATGGGAGAACGGTAAGGCCGGTGCTTACTTGGCGACGGTCTGGCCCGGTGCCGGGCCGAACAGCGCTGCAACCAGCGGATCGCGGGTGACCGGGCTGCGGTTCACGCGGATCGCGTAGTGGGTATCGTCGGCCAGGATATGGAAGTGGCGGCCGGTGCCGGCCATGCTCTGCTCGCGCAGGCCCGGACGTTCCTTGCGCGGCGAGGCGCCTTCGCGCTTCGGCTGGCAGATGGCGCCCAGGAAGGTCTTGACGCGCTCCGGGTCCGGCGAAATGCGGTACACGGCCTTGCCCAGGTAGGTAGCGGTGCCTTCGATGTAGCGCGCCAGTTCGATCACGCCGGCTTCGCGCAGGTCGCGGATGTATTTGCGGGCGCCGGACGGCGAGAATTTCAGGAACCAGGCGATTTCGTCGGCCAGCATTTCATGGGTCTGCAGCTCGCCAATCAGCTTCTGCATGTTCTCGATACGGCGCTGGGTGGCCGAGGTCGACCGCACGCGTTCGATCGGCGCCAGCGAAATCGGCGAGCGTTCGGTCGGTTGCGGCGGGACACGTTCGATCAGTGCAGAGTTGCTGGACGTGTGCACTGCGTTGAGATCGCCTTGCACCGCATTGTGGTGAGTCGCTGCATGCATATTGGTTTGCTCCGTATAAAAGACAGTGTTCTGGTAAGGCTGCGGCCCATCGTCTGGTATGACCTTCCGACAACACGACGGTTCCGCTTAACTGGATACAAGATTGCCTGTGTCACCATCCCCGGTCTGTGCGCCATCCAACATTGCCGGAAATTTCCGAAAAACCATCAAATGGATGAGTTCATGGCAAGACCCTATGCATGCGGCATGGGCGCGCACGCTAAGGAACACACAAAAAGACCAGAAAACAACATGCGGGTCACATATTTTGTGACTGCTCAAGAAAAATGTTGGATCAGACAAAGATGACGGCGCAGTGACATGTCGAACGCATATCGCGCCTATATATAGGCACTAGGCTTAATGAGGAAACAATGTCCAATAGTAAAACTAGATAAAAACACCCAAATTAGTAACATTCGGAAACACTCACTCGACAGTTTGTAACGATCTACGTTGTAAAATTTCCACACCAGCCGTTCCTAGGTGCGCTAGCGCACGGACCTTAACGAGGAACGACTTGTAAGCTTGACATCAACATCACTGCAAGGCATGCGATGTCAGTACCTTTACAACTTATGGGAGTTACCTGTGAATAACATGAAGAAGATCGCTCTGGCTGCCGCCATCCTCTGCTCGGCCGGTTCCACGCTGGCACAAGAGATCATCAATCCGTCGTGGTACATTGCACCGACCGTCGTCGGTATCAAGCCCGACGCGGATTTCGGCGTCGATGACAAAGACTGGGGCGGCGGGTTGAAATTCGGTAAGCCTGTGCATCCGCTGTGGGACATCCAGATCGGTGCTACCCACGCAAAAGCGACTGACGGCCCGAACGACTACCGCCAGACCCTGGTTGGTATCGACTCCCTGCTGATGCTGTCGCGTCAGAACTTCCGTCCGTTCCTGCTGCTGGGTGTCGGCGGTCAGCGTGACCGCGTCGCCAACCAGTTCGGCAAAGCTTCGGGCTGGTCGCCGTACGCAACCGCAGGCCTGGGCTTCCAGGTCGGTTTCAACGACCGCTTCTCGCTGCAAGCCGACGTGCGTGCCGTGAAAGCCAACCTGCGTAACGACGAAGAATACGGCTTCAACAAGTCCCTGACCAAATACGCTTCGGTCAGCCTGATCTACGCACTGAGCCCGGCACCGCAGCCAGTCCCGGCCGCTGCCCCGACCCCGGTCGTCGAAGCCCCGGCACCGGTCGCACAACCGGAACCGGTCGCTCCGCCGCCACCGCCGCCGGCACGTTTCGAGAAAGTCACCCTGGACGCCAACAAGACCTTCGGTTTTGACAGCGCCACCGTGATCACCCCGGCACCGCAACTGGACGAGATCGCTGCTGCCCTGCAGGCCGACACCTCGATCAGCAACGTCGACGTCACCGGTTACACCGACCGTCTGGGTTCGGACAAGTACAACCAGAAACTGTCGGAGCGCCGCGCCAACGCCGTGCGTGACTACCTGGTCGCCAAAGGCATCGACGGCAACCGTCTGCGCGCTTCGGGCAAAGGCAAAGCCAACCCGATCGTCACCGATTGCAAACAGAAGAAAAAATCGGACCTGATCGCTTGCCTGGCACCGAACCGCCGCGTGGAAGTCGAGCAGATCACGATCGAACGCCGCGTGCAGTAATCGAGCAGCTTGAATTGACGGCGCCCCTGCGGGCGCCTGTCGAATGGGCGTAGGCCCGAGAACGCGCCTTCGGGCGCGTTCGTCTTTTTGGAGGATGCGCTATGGAAGTAAAAAACTTTATACCGTACTCGCGCAAGCTCATCCATGTGATGCGCTGCTCCATCACGGAATGGATGGACCATCGCGCGGCCAGCAAGGGTGCAGCCCTGGCGTTCTATTCCCTGTTTTCGCTGGCGCCGATCCTGGTGCTGGTGATTGCCGTGGCCGGCTTTTTTTACGGCCGTGAAGCTGCTCAAGGGCAGTTACTCAACGAATTGCGCGGCCTGGTGGGCCCGCAAGGCGCCACTACCATCCAGGCGATCCTGGCCGGCGCGCAAAACAAGGACAGCGGCCTGTTCGCCACCATCGTCGCTTCGGTGCTGCTGGTGGTCGGTGCAACCAGCGCCTTCGCCGAACTGAAAGACAGCCTCGACGAGATCTGGGACGTGCCGCCGCCCAAGGATGCCAGCTGGTGGGACACCGTGCGCACGCGCCTGCTGTCCTTCGGGCTGATCCTGACCCTCGGCCTGCTGCTGATGACTTCGCTCGTGGTGTCGGCTGCGCTGACCATCGTCGAAAAATACCTGGGTGGCGTATGGCATTCCACCACCGTCGTGCTCGGATGGGTGGCGATGGGATTCAGCTTCCTGGTCATCGCGACCATGTTCGGCGCCATCTACAAGCTGTTGCCGCGCACCAATCTGTCGTGGCACGATGTGACCATCGGGGCGCTCGGTACGGCCATCATGTTCACCTTGGGCAAATTCGCGATCGGCCTGTACATCGGCAACAGCGGCACCACCAACAGCTTCGGCGCCGCCGGCTCGCTGATCGCTCTGCTGCTGTGGGTATATTATTCAGCGCAAATCTTCTTCCTTGGCGCCGAGTTTGCCCGCCAGTACGCGCTGCAGATGGGCAGCCTGAGCAAGAACGAAGGTCACACCTCGGCGGCGATGGCGACCCTGCCCGACGGCCGTCCGGAACGCCGTATCCGCGAACGCCGCACCGCCGGTACGCGTGACCGTCGCGCCGGCCGGGCGCTGGACCGCCGGCTGGGCGTGGCGGTCGGCCAGCCGCACTGAGCGGATCGCGTTGCGGTAGTGTGATGTCTAGCCGACAGGCAGGCGACAGCGGCAATTACCGCTGTCGCCATTTTTATAAAGGCAGCCCATGGCATTTCCGTATCTGAGCGATGTGATCTATTTCCTGACGGGCGTGCGCCTGCCCCTGCCCTTCGCTACGTTCGGGATCATGGTTGCCCTGGGCACGCTGGCCGCCGCGGCCTGCCTGCGCCGCGAACTGCGCCGGCTGCACGACAGCGGACGGATCGGCAGCGCACGGCGCCTCGTCAAGGACGAGCACGGACAGCGCCGCCCGGCCGAGGTGCCGGTGCACACACTGGTCGGGGATTTCACGATGGTCGTGCTGGTCGCGGGCATCCTCGGTGCGCGCCTGTTTCACATCCTCGAAAACGGCGACATGTTCCTGCAAGATCCGTGGTCGATGATCTTCAGCCGTTCCGGCCTGAGCGTCTTCGGCGGCCTGATCGTGGGTGCACTGGCGGGCCTGGTGCTGCTGCGGCGCTGGCGCATCCGGGTGCGCCCCTTCCTCGACGCGATCGCCCCGGCACTGATGCTCGGCTACGCGATCGGCCGGCTCGGCTGTCAGATCGCCGGCGACGGCGACTGGGGCCGCGCAGCAGACATGGCACTCAAACCGGCGTGGCTGCCGACCTGGCTGTGGGCGCAAACCTACGACAACAATATCTATGGCGAAATCATCGCCGCGCCCGGTGTGTACCCGACGCCGATTTACGAATCGGTCATGGCGCTGGGCTGCTTTGCCGTGCTGTGGGCGCTGCGCCGGCACCCGTTCCAGGCCGGCTGGCTGTTCTCGGCCTACCTGCTGCTGGCCGGCATAGAGCGCTTGTCGATCGAGCAGATCCGTGTCAACGTCCAGTTCGAATTCCATGGCGTGCATTTCACGCAGGCCGAATTCATCGCCGCCGGGTTCATCGTCATGGGAACGATCGGCATGGCCATGCTGGGCCGGCGTGGCCTGCCCTCCGGGCTGGGCGGCACGCCGGCGGCGTCCTGAGCGCCCGGGCGCCCAGGCCCAGCGCTACTCGCCCAGCAGCTCCGCCACCACTTCCATCCCCTCGACGCGCTCGGCGACGACCTTGATCACCACCACCACAGGCACGCCGAGCAGCAAGCCCCACATGCCCCACAGCCAGCCCCAGAACAGCAGGCTGACGAACACCGCGGCCGGATTCATCTTGGCGATCTTGCCGGTCATCCAGGTGGTGACGACCATGCCGACCAGGGTCGCGATCGCCATCGAGGCACCGGCCACCAGGATCACCATGCGCAGCGATTCGAACTGCAGAAAGGCGACCAGGCCGGTCGCAGTGGTGATCAGGAGCGGCCCGAAGTAAGGCATGACGTGGGCCACGCCGGCGAAGATGGCCCAGGCGCCGGCATTCTCGAGCCCGATCAGGCGCAGCGCCACCCACATGAACAGTGCCAGCAGCACATTGGTCACCAACAGCATGAACATGTAATTCTGGATCGAGGTGTTGATGTCCTCGAGAATGTGCACGGTGACCTTTTTCTGGGTCAGCGACGGGCCGGTCAGCTTGACCAGCTTGCGCTTGAAAGTGTCGCCCGCCAGCAGCAGGAAGAACACCAGGAAGATCACCATGGTCGCCTGCGACAGGAAGCTGGCCAGGCCGACCGAACCGGCCAGCAGCCAGTCCATGATGCGGAAATTACTCGAGCCCGCGCTGGCCGCCTGCTGGGCCGCGGCCGCTACTGCCCGGCGCTGCGCTGCGCGCCGGGCATCGGCGCCGGCATTCGCCGCCGCCTGCTCGATCTCGGCGGCTGCAGCCTGCATCTGCTGGATGGTGGACGGACTGCCGTCCGACGCCTGGGTGATCAGCTTGGTCACCTTGTGCGTCAGTGCCGGCAATTCGTCGACAATATTAAAAAATTCGCCCTGCACGCGCTGCACGGTGAGCGCCATGCCGACCAGGATCAGGCCGGTGACCAGGGTGGCGCCGATGGCGCGCTTGATGTGCCAGCGTTCGAGCCAGCGCACGACCGGACTGAGGGTGTAAGCAATAAAAATGCCCAGCAACAGGGGCACGAAGAAATTCTTGGCCCATTGCAGGGCGAACACGAAGGCGACCGTGGCGATGATGCCGAGCGACAGTCCGCGCGCATTCACATGCAGCGGCAGGCGCAGGCCGCTGTGCTGGGCGCCCAACTCTTCTCCGGTGGGCGCCCCTGCCGGAGACAACAGGCCGGCTTCGCGTGCAGCTGCCTCCGGCTCGGGTTTGGCCGCGGACGTTGCCGGGGCCGCCGGCTCGTTTGCCCCGGCGGATGCCGGGCCTGGTTTGGCGAGCTGCATAAGTCCTGCCTGATAAAGAAAATGCCGGCTCAACCGGCATTTGGAGACTGCTTACTTGACGCGGATATCGTTTTTGACCGAGCTCACGCCCTTGACGCCACGTGCCACTTCGGCGGCTTTCTGCGCATCTTGTGCCTGGGCCACGAAGCCCGACAGCTGGACGTCGCCCTTGTAGGTCTCGACGTTGATTTCGGTGGCTTTCAGGCTCGGCTCGTTGAAGATCGCGGCTTTGACTTTGCCGGTGATCACGGAATCGTCGACGTATTCGCCGGTCGATTCGCGGTGCGAGGTCGACGAGCAGCCGACGATGGTGAAGGCAACGGTAGCGGTGAAGATGGCGGTAGCGACGCGTTTGGTCATGTTCATGGTGGACTCCTTGTTGTTGATGATGATGCTGCGGTTATGCTCTTGTGAGCGGCTTGCGGACCGGGTCCGCCTTTGTAAAAACTGCTTGGTGAAAACTCGTCATCTGTTGAATGCGGTCCGCGCCGCGGATACGCACTGGTCTTTCGCGGCGCCGGCATAGGCATCGCATTTCTCCATCTCGACGCGGTAGGCCGCGCCCAGTTTTTCGTCGCGCGCTTCGTTGCGCGCCTCGATCATTTTCTGGTTGGCGCGGGCGTCGGCCTCGGCCGCCACCATCGTCGCCTTGGCCTGCGCCTTGCAGACGTCGCGCTCATTGCCGGTCATGCCGGCGCAGCGGGCCTGGTCGCGCTCGTAATTGGCCGCGGCGATGCGCACGTGGGCGCGGGTATAAGCCTTCAGCGTGTCTTCGTAACGGGCACGGGCGGCTTCCTCGGCCTGCACGCGCTCGGCCTTGGCTTGCGCCACGCACACGTCCTTGGGGTTGCCGGTGATCGCATCGCAACGGGCACGCGCATTCTTGTAGGCGGCGCCGGCGCCATCGCGTGCCTGCTGGTAGGCCAGCTTCGCTTCCGGCGTGGCCGCATGCACATGACCGGCCGCCCACAGCAGCGCGGCGCCGAGCAGCAAGACCATGTTGGGTGTTCGCATGAGGACTCCTTTTGATTCTCTCGTTTGTTCTTTTTGCAGTGCTTGTTGACGTTTTACTCTGCCGTAACGAAGCTTTCTGTTCGGTGCCGTACACATTCATAGGAATGCCGCCACATGCTGACAAAAGTCTATGGTTTTGGCGCATATAGATACGGTGCGCCATCGCACAGACCCTCTCATGGCGAGTGCTTAACCTGCACTTACATCTTTGCCAGGAGAACAAGTTATGAAAGCACCCCACACCCTGGTTGCCCTGGTCGCGGCAAGCGCGATCCTCGGCGGCTGCGCCAGCAACAATTCGCAACCCTACTACGGCAGCAATGACGGTTACCGCAGCGGCTACGACAACACGGCCTCGGCAGGCTACGGCACGATCGAATCGATCCAGGTGAGCAGCGGCGAAGGCCGCACCAGCGGCGGCGGCGCCCTCGTCGGCGGCCTGGTCGGTGCGCTGGCCGGCAACCAGGTCGGCAGCGGCGGCGGCCGCACGGCGGCCACGGTGGCCGGCGGCGTGGCCGGGGCGGTGGTCGGCAACCGGGTCGAAGCCAACCGCAATGCCGACGGCCAGCAGATGTATTCGATCCGCGTCCGTCTCGACAATGGCGAGTACCGCGACGTCACCCAGGACAGCGTCTACGACCTGCGTACCGGAAACCGCGTGCGCATCGTCGATGGCCGCGTCTATCGTTATTGAGATGGAGAGCGCGCCACGCGTGACCGGCCGGCGCTTGCGCCGGCTTTTTCATGAGCCAACGGAACAACGCAATGATGGAGGATGCACCATGCGAACCATGACCCCGGCCTTACGCTGCCTGGCACTGGCCTGCACGCTGGTTTTGTGCGGCAGCGCCCATGCGCAACCCGGCGCCGACGCCGGCCAGCAGGCCGCCCTGAAGACCTTGCAGAAGGAAATAGGCGCAGCCTACGAGGAAGCGAAGCGCGCCTGCGCCAAGGGTCCGGCAGGCGAACGCAGCGCCTGCCTGCAGGGAGCACGCCGGACCTGGCAGGACGACATGAAGAATGCGCCGGCCCAGGTACAGGCGGCAAAAGGCATGGGCAGCGTCACGACGACGACCACCACGACGGTTGGCGACACCAGTACGACCACAGTGGCCACCACCCCAGCGAGCGCAGAGCCCGCCCACTAAAGCGCGTGCAGCAGACAAAAAGACGGCGCCCAATCGGAGATTGCGGCGCCGCTCAAGCCCCACCATATTCGTGGCCCTACCTGAAACTGCAACGCCGGACCAAGGGACCGGTCCGGCGATGGGCGTACCCTGACATGCAAAGTACGCGATACAGCATCAGGATACCTCAGTATGACACTTGCTGCGCGCGTTTGCGCTGCAAATACCATCCAATCGCGCCAAGCACGACGCCGGCGCCCAGTGCCTGCTTGCCGAGCCTGCGCTTGCGAATGAAGCTGATCGCAGTCAGCGCATACGGCGCCAGCACCGAGACGCTGGTGCCGGTCGGCTTGAGCAGCGCATCGGCGCGGGCACGCAAGACCCAGGTCGCGTGGTCGAGCACCGAGTGGAACATCACTTCCGGGCGCGCCGAATGCGTGATCTGGGCACGGGCGTGGGCCACGCCCGCGCGGTAGAACTCGCCGTCGCGCAGCAGCGCGCGTTTGCGTTCTTCGTGGGAACCGCTGTGGCCGGGGCTGACGTGATAATCTTTTGCTTGCATGGGATTGCTCTCCTTTTACCTCAGCTATTACATCAGCGCTTTACAGCAACATGTCGCGGTCGTTCCGCAGTTCCTTCATGGTTTCCGGGAAAGCCAGCTTGCCCTGCTTCAGCATCGAGATGCCCTTCATGACCAGGACGGCGGTCAGGACGACAAACACGATGAACATGACCAGCAGGATCTTCCAGCCCATTTCGTCCCAGGCCAGCGCCACGATCGTCGCGGTGCCGTAGGCCAGCGCGAACCAGGTCGCCATGACCGCCACCGCGAAGATCGCGACCAGTTCGATCAGGTGGTTGCGCACCTCGGCCATTTCGAGCGCGGCCAGTTCCGCGCGCGATACCAACAGCCCGACCACGTTCTTGGCCAGGGCGGTGATACCGCCCAGCAGGCCGGGGCTGTGCACGACGTTTTCTTGATTATCCATGGCTGCTGCCCCCGTCCGCGATTATTTACGGCCTAATGCGACACCGACCAGCAGGCCGACACCGGCCGCCACGGCCACGGTACGCCACGGGTTGTCCTTCACATAGACATCGGCTGTCTTCGCCAGTTCCTTGCTCTTGACCACGGCTTGATCCTGGTACTTGCCGGCCTTGCCCAGCGCCACGTCCAGCATCGCCATGCCGCGTTCGCGCAGATCGTCGGCCTTGGTGCCGGTCAGGGCGGCGGCGGCGGTCAGCAGCGACTGCGCATCCTTGACCAGGGCTTTCACGTCGGTGGTGGCGTCGTCCAGTTTGCCGTTGACGGCTGCTTCATTGGCGGTAGCGCGGATATTGTTCAGCATGTTTTACTCCTGTTGTTGTTGGTGGGGTGGTTTGTTGTCGGTGCTTGTTCAGGCCAGCAGATCGCTCATGTCGTCGGCGTGCTCTTCTTCGGTGGCAAGGATTTCCGTCAGCATCAGCTTGGTGGTCGGGTCCTTGTCGCCGATCGCCTGGATCATCTGGCGATACGATTCGATGGCGACGCGCTCGGCGATCAGGTCGGCGCGGATCATGGCTTGCACGTCGTCGGAATCGTCGTACTCGGCGTGGCTGCGCTGGGTCAGCGTGGCCGGGTTGAAGTTCGGCGAACCGTTCAGCTGGACGATGCGCTCGGCGATGCGGTCGGCGTGGTCCTGCTCCTGCTGGGCGTGCTCGAGGAACTCGGCCTTGATGTGGCCGGTGTTCGGGCCGCTGACGGTGAAATAGTGGCGCTTGTAGCGCAGCACGCACAGCAGCTCGGTGGCGAGCGCGGCGTTCAGCATCGAGATCACGGCCTCGCGATCGGCAGCGTAGCCGTCGGTGACGGCGCCGTCTTCGAGGTTGGCGGCGGCGCGGCGGATCTCCGCGATGTCGAAGCCGTGGCCGAGGTTGGAATTGGTTTCGTTCATGATGACTCTTCCTTATTTCTTATGTGCTGGGTTGATACTGTTCAGCGCAAGGCTGCGCGCGGCGGGATCGCCGCGCCTTCGTTCGACAGCACGATTTCCACGCGGCGGTTGCGCTGGCGGTTGGCGGCCGTGTCGTTGGCGGCGACCGGGTAGCCTTCGCCATAACCGCGCATGGCAACGCGTTCGCGCTGCACGCCCAGGCCGGTCAGGGCCTGGGCCACGGATGCCGCGCGGCGCTCGGAGAGGTCCTTGTTATGGGCCGTGCTGCCGGTGCTGTCGGTAAATCCTTCGACCAGGACCGTGCGGTCGGGGTTCTGCGCCATGACTTCGGCCAGCTTGCGGACCGTGGCCACGCCGTTCGCGTTCAGTTCGGCACGGTCGGTGTCGAACAGGACGTCGCCGATGGTGACCACCATGCCGCGCTCGGTCTTCTGGGCGTGCAGTTCGACCAGGATGGCTTCCAGGCGGGCCGAACGCTCGGCCAGCTGGGCTGCCTGCTGCTGGGCCGCCTGGGCCTGCGCCTGGGCGTCGGCGGCCTGGGCCTGGGCGGTGGCGACCTGGGCCTGGGCCGCGGCGGCATCGCGCTTGGCGCGGTCGGCTTCGGCGGTGCGGGCTTCCAGCTGGACGCGGTCGCGTTCGCGGCTGGCGTTGGCGATTTCCGCTTCGGCGGTCTTGGCCTTCGCCACTTCCTGGGCGGTGGCGATGCGCTGCTTGGCGACGTAGGCCAGGCGGTCGATGGTGTCCAGGCTTTCGCGCTTGGCGGCGGCCTGGTTGGCGCGGTCGAGCGCTTCGGTGGCCTGCCGGAATTCCATCGGTGCGCTGCTGGCCACTTGCGGGTTGTTGTTGGCGGCGACGAAATCGGCGCGCGCCTCATCCAGGGTGGCGGTGGTGGTCGGCACCGAGCTGCAGGCGGCGAGGAATACGCTGCCGGCCAACACCAGCGACTTCGTGAAATGCGCTTTCATGTGCTTTCCCTTTCTATCGGCTTGGTTTCAAGGTGCGCTCATTGCGCATTGGCGCGGTCGACTTCCTGACGCAGCACGCGCAGGTCCTGGTTGAGGGCATCGGCGGCGGCGGTGGCCTTGGCCGAGGCGGCCTTGCTCTGGGCCAGCTTGGCATCGGCCTGGGCCTGCACCGCCAGTTCGCGCGCCGTCTTGTAATCCTTGGCGGCCAGCGCCTGGTTGGCGCGCATCATCTTGTCGCGCGCCGCGTTGATTTCCTGCGGCGCCAGCTCCGGCGCGCCGGCCGAGACCGCATTGTCGACCGCGTTGTGCGATACGGCGACGGCGGCCGTGGCCGGGGTCCTTTCCTCGCTGGCGCAGGCGGCCAGCGACAAGACGGCGGCGGCAGCGCCGACCTTCAGCAGCAATTGCAGCTGTGAGTGCGTCGATTGTATTGGCATCATGTTCTCCTGTTCAAGCTTTGTGTGTTGGTAACGTTATAACCCTCTTGGGAAACGTCTTCGGTTCGCTGCCGCACATTGCCCGGCGCTTACCCAGCAGTTCCCGTCCTCACGGTGTGCCAGCGCACATTGATCGAATAACCTTTACGTTAATCTGCTTCCAACATATCCCACAGAGGACAGACATGACAGCCCAACTCCCCAAGCAGGGCGCGCACGAGTCGAACTCGCCGCAGCACCCGCACAAGCGCCCCATGAAGCGCTCCCTGAAAATCATCCTGAGCATCGTCGGCATCCTGATCGCCATACCGGTCATCGCCATCATCATCCTGCTCACATTCGACTGGAACCGCGCCAAGCCCTGGCTCAACGCCAAGGTCAGCGAAGCCATCGACCGCCCCTTCGCCATCGTCGGCGACCTCAAGGTGCACTGGGAGCGTCCGTCGGAAAGCATCATCCCCAACCAGCGCACCTGGCGCGACTACATTCCCTGGCCGCACCTGTATGCCAACGACGTCCACGTCGGCAACCCGGCCGGCCTGCCGCAGCGCGACATGGCCAACGTGCGCCAGTTCTCGTTTTCGCTGAACCCGTTCGCCCTGCTCAGCCACACCATCAACATCCCGGTGCTGCGCTTCGACGGCCCGAAAGTCGAACTGCTGCGCACCGATGCGACCCACTACAACTGGGTCTACAAGCATGAGGAAAAGGAATCCAAGTGGAAGCTCGACCTCGAGCGCCTAGTGCTGTCCAGGGGCCAGATCCACGTGCTGGACGCGGTGACCAAGGCCGACGTCACGGCCGACGTCGACACCCTGAGCAACGATCCGACCTATGGCATCGCCTGGAAGCTGCGCTGTACCTATAACGAGGTTCCGGTCGGCGGTGGCGGCAAGGCCGGCGCGGTGCTGTCGCTGCAGGACCAGGATGCGCCCTTCCCGGTGCAGGCCGACATGCATGGCGGCCCCTACCGCGTTGCGCTCGAAGGCACGGTCACGCGCCCGGCCAAGCTGTCCGGACTCGACCTCAACCTGAAGGTGGCCGGCCCCAGCATGGCGCGCCTGTATGCCCTCACCGGCGTGGTGCTGCCCGAGACCCCCGCGTTCTCGACCGAAGGCCACCTGACCGGCTCGATCGGCGAGGAAGGCAAGAGCCGCTGGACCTACGACAAGTTCAAGGGCAAGGTCGGCGAATCCGATATCGGCGGCACCCTCAGCTTCGCGGCCCAGAAACCGCGCAACAAGCTGACCGCGACTATCGTCTCGCACCAGCTGCGCTTCGAAGACCTGGGCCCGCTGGTGGGCGCCGATTCCAACGCCGACAAGAAGAAGCGCGGCGTGGCCGCGGTGCAGCCCGACAGCAAGGCGCTGCCGGTCGAGAAGTTCAATACCGAAAAATGGAAGGTGCTCGACGCCGACGTGAAATTCTCGGCCGACCGCATCGTCAAGACCGCCAACCTGCCGCTCAGCAAACTGAACACCCATCTGGTGATGAACAACGGCGTGTTGACCCTGAACCCGCTGAACTTCAATTTCGCCGGCGGCAGCGTCGCCTCGCACATCAAGCTCGACGGCAGCAGCGGCGGCAACGGCAAGGGCGACGCCATCAAGGCCACGCTCGACGCCACCGCACGCCAGATCAAGATCAAGCAGCTGTTCCCGGCGGTCGAGAAGATCCAGCAGGCCACGGCCGGCGACATCTATGCGGAAACCAAGCTGACCGCGACCGGCGATTCCGTGGCCGAGATGCTGGCCAAGTCGAACGGCGAAGTGAAGGGCCTGGTGAGCCAGGGCGTGGTCAGCAAACTGCTGCTCGAAGAGGCCGGCCTGAACGTCGGCAACATCATCGTCACCAAGCTGTTCGGCGACAAGCAGGTGCAGCTGAACTGCCTGGCCTCGGACCTGGCCGTGACCAACGGCGTGGCGCAGACCCGCACCTTCGTGCTCGACACCCAGGAAGCGATCGTCGACATCAATGGCTGGGTCAACCTGAACAACGAGCAGATCAACCTGCGCGTGAAGCCCGAGACCAAGGAACTGCGCCTGTTCACGCTGCGTACGCCGTTCTACGTGAAGGGCACCTTCAAGAAGCCGGACCTGTCGCTCGACAAGAAGGTGCTGGCGATCAAGGGCGGCGCCGCTGCGGCGCTGGCCGTGGTGGCGGCCCCGGTGGCGGCTCTGATCCCGCTGATCAACACCGGCCCGGGCCACGACAGCCCCTGCGCCTCGCTGCTGGCCCAGGCCCGCGCCAAGCCGCAAGCCCCGCCGCCTGGCAAGACGGCCAAGCGCTAAGGCTGACGGACACTCGGAAAACCGTCAGCGCAACGCGCAGCAGGTTTGCCGAGTGTTCACAGTGTTATTTGACGTACAGAGCGCTAGTCAAAAACACACTATTCTGCAGTCATGGTGGTGTGGCAGGAACTGTCCTGCCAGTACCACCGCAAGCAAGCAAATTCAAACAATAAATCAAGGACCCCATCATGAAACGATTCGGCATCTCCGCGACCCTGGCTACCGCCCTCATGTTCGGCATGCTGACCGGCTGCGCCAGCGAAGGCGGCAAGCACGAAAGCGTCGGCCAGTACTTCGACGACGCTACCCTCACCGCCAACGTCAAGGCCGCCATCCTGGCGGACGCGCGCCTGAAGTCGACCGAGATCAACGTCGAAACCTACCAGGGCACGGTCCAGCTGAGCGGCTTCGTCGGCCAGGCCAACGATGTGGCAACGGCCGCGTCGGTAGCCCGCACCGTCAAGGGCGTCAAGTCGGTCAAGAACGACCTGCGCCTGAAATAAGCAGTAAAAACCCCATCCAAAGGAGAACATCATGAAAGCCATCAAACACATCATCGCTACCGCTTCGATCGCCGCCGTGGCATTCGGCCTGACCGGCTGCGCAGGCATGTCGCAGAATGACAAGAACACCGCTGTCGGTGCCGGCGCCGGCGCCGTGATCGGTGGCGTCCTGACCGGCGGCAGCGCTGTCGGCACCGTGGGCGGCGCAGCCGTTGGCGGCGTGATCGGCAACCAGGTCAAGACCACGCACTGATCTGCCATGCCCCACCAATGAAAAGCCCCGCTCGACGCGGGGCTTTTTGTTTATACGGCCGGCACTGCGAAAGAACGCGGAGACGATCGCGCTCAGACAAACGCCGGCGACGCGATCCCGGCGCCGGCTTCGCGCACGATCTCGTAGCAGGTGCACGCGGCCGCGGCCAGGCCTTCCGGATCGAGGATCTCGATATTGCCGCGGCTGTAGTTGATGAAGCCCTGCTGCTGCAGCGCGCTGGCGGCCTTGGTGACGCCGACGCGGCGCACCCCGAGCGCGTGCGCAAGGAATTCGTGCGTGAGGTGGAAGCGGTCGGACTGCAGGCGGTCGCGCGTGATCAGCAGCGAGCGTGCCAGCCGCGCTTCGAGCACGTGATAGCGGCTGCAGACGGCGATCTGGATCGCCTGGGCCAGCAGCGAATCGGTGTAGCGGTACAGCACGCGCTGCAGCGACGGGTTGCGCGCGAATTCGGTGCGCAGGTGGCTGGCGTCGATGCGGCTGGCGCTGCCGGCACGCTGCACCACGGCGCGTACCTGGGTCACGTCGTGCCCGAGCGCGACGGTGGCGCCGAGCATGCCTTCGCGGCCGACCAGGCCGACCTCGAGCGTCATGCGGCCCTCGGCCACGGCCATCAGCGAGATCAGGCAATCGTGCGGGAAATAAATGTGGCGGATCGGATCGCCGGGTTCGCACAGGACCGCGCCGATATCCACCTGCACCTGGTCGAGCGCAGGCAGCATGCGGGCCAGCTCCTCCGGTGGGAGCGCGGCCAGCAGCAGATTGGCATTGTGCTCGGCAACCACGGGTGGAGCAGGAGAATTCATGAGACCCTCACGGTTGAGAACAATGGCACGGTGTAAATAAGATCTTGAAAATCAAGTACATACACCGACCGCGAACGTTTCGTAACAACTTGATACCAGCGTACTGGCTGTGCAGGGCGAAGTATGTACGGTGACGCACGGAACCTGATGTTGTTGACAAGGACAATCGAGCTACCGGACGGAACACAACACTTCGAGGAATCGTCATCATGCATACCCCCCAGCCAAGGCCGGCCGCAGCACGCCAGCATCCCCTCCTGATCGCCGCCGCACTGGCCGTGATCCTGTTCTGCGCGGTCGGTACCGCCGCCATCATGGGCTGGCTGCCGGCGTCGAAAGGCAGCAGCCGCAACCAGTTGAGCGACGCCGACCGCGCCGCCCTCGCCGCCGGCCTGCAGCAACAGGCACAACCGGCCTATGTGCCGCCGCCCCCTGCCCTGGCGGCCTCGCCGGCGCTGCCGTCACAGCCGACCTCAGCCGTACCGGTGCAGGCGCTGGCCGCGGCGCCGGCCTACCCGACCGGCCCGGCCAGCCCGGCCTATCCCGCCGCCACCGGCCCGACCCAGTACGGCGCCAGCGGCAGCCAGGGCGCGACCTCGGCCGGCGCCGCGGTCGAATACGTCCCGGCCCCGGCACCGGCGCAAGCGCTGCGTGAAGAAGCGGCCCCGCGCAGCGCCGCCGCCGAAGACGGCGCACGCTGGTGCGGCAATTGCGGCAACGTCGAATCTATCCGCACCATCACCACGCGCGCACGCGGCAGCGGCGTCGGTGCCGCCGGCGGCGCCATCCTGGGCGGCCTGCTCGGCAATCAGGTCGGCGGCGGCCATGGGCGCCAGCTGGCCACCGTAGCCGGCGCGGTCGGCGGCGCCGTGGTCGGCAACCAGGTCGAAGGCAACATGAATGCCAGCCACAGCTACGAGATCCGCGTGCGCCTGGATGACGGCACGCTGCGCACCTTCCACCAGCACAGCGCGCCGCGCTGGCGCAATGGCGACCGGGTGCGCGTCGTGAAGGGCTCGCTGCGGGCAGCCTGACCACGGCGGGCCGGCGCGCTGCGATAGCGTCACCGGCACTTGCCGGCATTGCGGAAAACGGCCTACCCGGCCGACAAAAACGACTTGCCTTGCGGCAAGTCGTTTTCTATTTGGCAATGTGCGCCAGCGCACGGACCGCTTGATCATTGCATATGAGAATCCTTTCACGTCGAAAAAGAACGGCGGATACCAAGCGAAAGGAAGCACATCATGAACAGCCTTGCATGGATCGGCATCATCCTCTGGGGACTCCTGTTGACCGGCTTCGGCGTGGCGAGCGCGCCGCAGGCGGGCGGCGACGTGGCGGCCCAGGACGTCATCTTTCTGATCGGCGGCGGCCTGCTGACCTGCCTCATCGGCTGTACCGGCCTGATGGGGTTCCTGGGCTGGCTCCCGGGATTGCGAAAAGAACAAAAAAATCTGGCCTAATGTACGGCATCGAACGGAGCGTGGCCAGCATTGACCGGATACTGTAATCACTGCACACGCAGCGCCGTTCAAACAACAGAGGACACTATCATGCTCTACACTATCGCCGTCATTCTCATCATCCTGTGGCTGCTGGGCCTGGTCACTTCGTACACCATCGGTGGTTTCATCCACATCCTGCTGGTCGTCGCCGTCATCATGATCCTGGTGCGCCTGATCAGTGGCCGAGGCATCTAGTCCGCGCCATCCAGCTTTACCTGCAGTATCTGCGATCCGTTTCGCGATCACGGCTCTCTAACGGGAGTGTGACCACGAAACGGATGTTTTTTTTGGGAGAACGATGATGAACATGACTTTCATCCGGTCGACGCTGTGCGCGACCGCATTGGCCGTGGCCGCTTCTGGCTGCGCCGACATGAACGCCACCCAGCGCGGCACCGCCACCGGCGCCGGCGTCGGTGCCGGCCTGGGCGCCCTGCTCGGCGCCACCACCGGCGGCGGCGGCGGTGGCCGCACCACGCGCGGCGCACTGCTGGGCGCAGCCGCCGGCGCCGTGGTCGGCAACGTCTGGTCGAATCGCATGGAGAAGCAGCGCCAGGCGATGGAACAGGCCACCCGCGGCACCGGCGTGCAAGTGTCGCAGACCGCCGACAACCGCCTCAAGCTCGACATCCCGAGCGATATTTCGTTCGACACCGGACGCGCCGACATCAAGTCGAATTTCCGTCCCATCCTGGATCGCTTCGCCACCACGCTGAACGACAACCAGGCCGCCTTCGTCACCATCATCGGCCACACCGACAGCACCGGCGGCGACGCCATCAACCAGCCGCTGTCGCTGGACCGCGCTGCCAGCGCACGCGCCTACCTGGCCCAGCATGGCGTCAACAGCAGCCGCATCACGGTCGAAGGCCGCGCGGCGCGCGAACCGGTGGCCTCGAACAACGACCCGGCCGGGCGCGCCCGCAACCGCCGTGTCGAGATCTACGTCAACGAACCGCAGCAGCAAGGCTGACGACACATTTCAGTGAGGATCGGTGAGATTCCCGACACCGATGCTCGCTGGTGCCGCGTTTGCAAATGCGCACGACGAACCCGGCGCGCCACTCTGGCGTGCCGGCTTTATATTTACCGAAGCGTTGCAACCTTAACGTTATCACATCCGTTTATACCCGTTGTAATACTCACACAGAATCACACGCGCGTTTGACACTTTCCTATCGAAAATGCTTTCATGCCTGCGCCCGGCTGTCTTGACATCCGGGTCATAACAGACAAACCGGCGCGCCCAGCATTGGACGGTGCAAGGTTTGAAAGCTTCATAGATCGGAGAGATTTTGACCAAGCAATTCGTAGTCAAGTACAGCGTCATCGCTGTCGCCCTTACCCTTGCCTCACCCGCAATCGTTTTCGCACAAGCCCAGGAAACGGTCCAGAAAGTTTACGTGACCGGTTCCAACATCAAGCGCGCCGACAAGGAAGATTCGTCGCCGATCAGCGTGCTGAATGCAAAGGAAATCGCCGCCACCGGCGCGAATACCGTTGCCGAACTGCTGCGCAACATCCCGGCCATGGGCTCGGGTACCGCCAACGACATCCGCGACGACGGCGGCTTCTCGAAGGGCGCGTCGACCGCGTCCCTGCGCGGCCTCGGTACCTCGTCCACGCTGGTCCTGCTGAACGGCCGCCGCATCGCCGCGTCGGCTTACGCCGACCCCAACAACGGCAAGTCGACCATCTATGACCTGAACAGCATCCCGGTGTCGGCCATCGCCCGCGTCGAAGTGTTCAAGGATGGCGCGTCGGCCGTGTACGGCTCGGACGCGATTGCCGGCGTGATCAACTTCATCACCAAGGACGACTACCAGGGCGCCGAAATCTCGGCCTCGACCTCGGCCAACGATGACGGCGAATTCAACCGCAACAACGTCAACGGCGTCATCGGCTTCGGCGACCTCGAGACGAACCGCTTCAATGCCCTGCTCAGCTTCGACGTGTCGCAGCGCGGCCGTACCGGCATCAAGGACGTGCGCGACATCGAGCAGGACGAGTACGCGCGCATCAACTACCGCCTGAACGAGTACAGCAGCTACGTCTCGGGCAACCCGTTCATCTTCCGCCAGACGCGCCCGGGTGCGGCCTTCTCGACCGCCGCCTCCGCCGGCCCGTTCATCAGCAACAGCACCGCCGGTTGCGGCGGCAACCTGGTGACCGGCAGCCAGGCCAACGGCATCGCCATCGTCAAGGGCTCGACCTCGATGCTGACCGGCCGCAGCTTCTGCAACTTCGACCTCAACGAGTACAACGAAGCGCAGTCGAAGGGCACCGACGTCAACCTGCTGTCGAAGATCACCGTCAAGCTGGGCGAGAACCTGACCTCGTTCACCGAGATCGGCTTCTCGCGCGTGGAGCGCGAATACACCGGCGCGCCGAAGGCCATCAATTCGACCTCGCCGACCACCGTGTTCCGCGTCAACGGCCTGCCGACCAGCTACCAGCTGCTGCTGCCGTCCGGCCACCCGGACAATCCGTACACCGGCTACAGCGCCGCCGCCGCCTTCCGCTTCGTCGGTACCGACGCCAGCTCCAAGGCCGTCAACAAGACCTACCGCTTCCTGACGGGCCTGAAGGGCACCGCCGGCGCCTTCGACTGGGAAACCGGCTTCCTGTACAACCGCGCCGAGCGCGACGATCTGGGGCATGGCTACCTGTACTTCCCGGTCATCAACCGCATCGTGACCGAAGGCCGCACCATCGCCGCCACCATCGCCGATCCGAACGCGGTGCGTGACGTCGACAACACCGGCTTCTCGCAAGTCACCCAGCTCGACGCCAAGGCCTCGACCTCGTTCGGCAAGCTGGCCGGCGGCGAAATCGGCCTGGCCTTCGGCGCCGAGATCCGCCAGGAAAAACTGGGCCTGGACTCGGACCCGGAACTGGCAGCGGGCAACATCATCGGCCTGTCGAACTCGGTGCTGGAAGGCCAGCGTACCGTCAAGTCGGCCTTCGTCGAACTGCGTACCCCGTGGACCAAGACCTTCGAGATGGACTTCGCCGGCCGCTACGACAAGTACCCGAACGCGAAGAGCTTCGTGCCGAAGGTCGGCGCCAAGTGGGCCGCCACCGACAAGGTCACCTTCCGCGGCAGCTTCGCCAAGGGCTTCCGCGCACCGGCGCTGTCGCAGGTGTCGCCGGGCGGCGTGCAGTCGTTCAACAACAACTTCACCGACGTGCTGCGTTGTCCGGACGGACTGATCCCGGTGACCGGCGCCGATCCGCTGGACTGCAAGCGCAGCGTCTCCTCGATCTCGACCCCGAACCCGGAACTGAAGAACGAAACCTCGAAGAGCTATTCGTTCGGCGCGATCATCAACCCGACCCGCAACCTCGACCTGCTGGTCGACTGGTACCGCATCGTCAAGAAGAACGAGACCGTCCTGCTGTCGGCCGGCACCGTGGTGCAGCATCCGGAGCAGTACCCGGGCCTGGCCGTGCGTGACGGCAATAACCTGGTCGATGCGAGCGGCAACGTGATCCCGAATTCGGGCCAGCTGCTGGCGATCAACCGCACCTTCATCAACCAGGGCAGCACCGACACCTCGGGTATCGACTTCGAAGCCGCGTACCGCATGAACCTGGGCGAGATGGGCCGTCTGACGACCCGCGCGAACTACACCTACATGCTGCGCTTCAAGCGCGTCGAGCGTCCGGGTGAAATCTCGCACGACCTGGTCGGCACCAACGGCGGCCTGTCGGACTGGGCGACCTCGGTCGGCGACATGCCGCGTCACCGCTTCAACCTGGCCTCGACCTGGAGCCGCGGCGACCACAACGTGACCCTGACGGCGGACTACGTGTCGTCGGTCTCGCTGCAGCGCCGCTACGACAGCGCGGTCACCTACCCGGTGCCGTTCTGCCACTACGGCACCAACACCGTGACCCTGCCGGCGAACGTGTCGCTGGGCGGCCTGCCGAACTACCTGGAAACCAACGCCGACTGCAACGTCGACGAATGGCTGACCTTCGGCGCCGGCTACTCGTACAGCGGCTTCAAGAACTGGACCCTGGCGGCCAACGTGCGCAACCTGTTCGACACCAAGGCACCGTACGATCCACGCGAATCGGTCACCGGCTTCAACACCCAGCTGCACAACGGCATGGGCCGCTACTTCCGCCTGACCGCATCCTACAAGTTCAAGTAATCGCTGCCTGAACCCTGGATGTCCAAGCCGCCCCGCGCAAGCCGGGCGGCTTTTTTCATGAGCACGGTGTATGCTTGCGCCATGAAATCTACCTTGACGATGGTTGCCCTGCTGGCCGGCGCCGCTTTCTCCAGCGGCGCAGTCGCTGCCCCGACCCTGAACATGAAACCCGGCCTGTGGGAATTGAACAACCGGGTCAGCTCGTCCGATCCGCAAATCCAGTCGGCCATGAGCGAGATGCAGAAGCAGGTGGCCAACATGTCGCCGCAACAGCGCCAGTCGCTCCAACAACTGATGGACCGCAACGGCGTCCAGCTGCAGCTCGGCGACGGCAGCACGATCCGCTCGAGCGTGTGCATGACGCGCGAGATGATCGATCGCAAGACCTTCCCGGTCCAGGGCGGCGAATGCAGCCAGAACGTGACGCCGCTGTCGGGCAACCGTTTCAAAGTGGCATTCAGCTGCACCAAGCCGCGTGCCCGCGGCGAGGGCGAGATCGGCATGGACGGCGATACCGGTTATCGGGGGCGGGTCAAGATCACCAGCGACGAGCGCAGCGGGACCGTGGATATGGATGTGACCGGGCGCTGGGTGGGGGCGGATTGTGGGGCGGTGAAACCGATGGGTGTGCCGAAAGAGAAGTAAGCGTAAGGCGAGGGGAAGGTAAGCGCGCTCCCTGCGTTAACCTCAGCCGTCGCCCCTGCGAAGGCAGGGGCCCAAGTTGCTGACTCTGTCGAAACGCATGCAAACTTGGGTCCCCGCCTTCGCGGGGACGACGGTAATACAGCTGGCGCCGATCCTGGCTCAAGTGGTTTCTGTAAACGCCAGATACAACTCCCGCGCCCGCTGCGCCACCGGCCCCGCCGCCATCTCGTGCGCCTCGAAGCGCGTGCACGGCGTCACCTTGCCATAGTTCCCGGTACTGAAGATTTCGCGCGCCGTCGCCAATTCTTCCACCGTCACCGTCCGCTCTTGCACCTGTATGCCCTCGCCCGCCAGCAGCGCGATCACGCGCGCCCGCGTGATGCCGGCCAGGAAAGTGCCATTCAGGACCGGCGTCACCACCGCCCCATCGGCCGTCACCAGGAACAGATTCGACGACGCGAATTCCGTCACGTTGCCCTCCGCATCCAGGAGGATCGCATTGTCGAAGCCGCGCGCCTTGGCTTCGCGCAGCGCGCGCGAGGTGTTGGCGTACAGGGCCGAGGCCTTGGCGTCGGTCGGGGCCATCGAGTTGTCCGGGCGGCGCAACGTCGACAGGCAGCTTGAAAAGCCGGTGAACGGCGGCAGCGGCGCGTCGAACAGGGTCAGCACGAAAGCGGCCTTGTCGGGCACCGGGATCAGGAACCCTTCGGAGGCGAACACCAGCGGGCGGATGTAGAGCTCGGCGTCCGGCGGGAACTTCGCCACACCTTCGCGCACCAGCGCCTCCATGGCGTCGACCGACAGCGGGCAGCGCATGCCCAGCTTGTCGGCCGAATCGATCACGCGCTGCAGGTGCGGGCGCAGGTCGGGCAGTTTGCCATGCAAGGCACGCGCGCCGTCGAATACCGACGAACCCAGCCACACGCTGTGGTCCATCGCGCCGACCAGCAGCGTGTTCCCTTCAGTCCATTCTCCGTTGTAATAAGTCAGGTACATGCTGTTTCCAGGTGATGATTCGAAGCACCAGTTTACTGCAGGCCCAGGACCTTGTCCGGTGCCGATGCTCAGTTCGATGCCGCACAGCACCAGCGCCTGACCACGGTTACACTAGACACATTAAGTTGGTTATCGGAAGTCATGCTAGCAATTTTAGAACGCCTTGATCCGCACAGTGACCGTATCGACCTGCTGGTCGACCTGGTCGACAAGCTGCGGCCGCGCAATCCGCGCAACCACGAGTACGCGCGCGCGCAGGTGCGCACCCTCACGCAACTACTCAAGGGCAATGCCGAACAGGCCTGGGCGCTGCGCCGCTACATCACCACCCTGCTCGAAACGCGCCGCCATACCAGCCTGTACTCCGACGTCGGGATCCTCTCCAACGACGGCTTCTTTACCGAACTCAAAAAACGCATCGCCTACCGCATCCTGCCGCCCGCGCTGGATGAGCTCTATCTCTCGGACACCCTCGACCGCGTGCTGTGCCGCGAAGACGATTACAAGTGGATCCGCGCGATACCGACCTGCGACTGGCTGGAACTGTTCGACGTCATTTCCGAGGCGCCGCCGCCGCAGGACGCCGCGCCCGACCGCGCGCGCCAGGTCACGCTGCGCGGCCTGCTGGATGCGATCCGCACCCTGTCCTGCCGCGTCTGCGCGCTGGGCCTGGAGCCGCGCCTGATCCATGCGCACATGGAGATCGAGGAAGTCGACTCGCCCTTCCTGATGCAGAACATCGAGACCAACCACTACCTCGACGGCTACGCGCGCCTGCTGGCGGGCGATGCCACCGTCATGGAAGACGCGCGCCACCTGCTGGTGATGCTCGACCAATGCGAAGACGTGGTGCTCAAGATCCGCCGCGGCGCGATGTCGTCCGGTACCACCGTGGCCCTGACCTATCTGCTGGTGGCACTCACCCAGAGCATCGACCGCCTGCGTAAACTGCTCTACCTGGTCGACACGAGCGGCGCCCTGCCCCCGGCCCCCTCGCTCGACCTGGAAGCGCTGGCGCGCGAAGCGTCCGGTTCCTGCCAGGCGGAAGTGTCGCAGCGGCGCGCGGCCGCGGTCGCCATGGCCCAGGAACTGGCCGAAGCCCACAACACCAAGTACCGGGTGCGCGGCCTGCTGCGCGACAACGTCGACCTGCTGGCGCGCAACGTCACCGAAAACGCCAGCCGTACCGGCGAGCATTACGTGGCCGAGCGCCGCACCGAATTGCGCAGCATGTTCCGGCAATCGGCCGGCGCCGGCCTGATCGTCGGCTGCATGGCGATCATCAAGATCCTGATTTCTTACCAGCACCGGGCGCCGCTGATCGAAGCCCTGCTGTACAGCCTGAACTACGCCTTCGGCTTCATGCTGGTGCACGTGCTGCACTTCACCATCGCCACCAAGCAGCCGGCCATGACCGCCGCGCGCATCGCCGCCGCCCTGCACGAAACCTCGCAGCACGGCAGCGCGCGGCGCCAGGTTGACGTCGATTCGATGGCGGCCCTGGTCAACAAGGTGTTCCGCACCCAGATCGTGGCGGTGCTGGGCAACCTGGCCACCACCATCCCGACCGCCTTCGCGCTGGCCTTCGGCTGGTGGTACGTGTTCGGCCAGCACCTGGTGTCGCCGGAAAAGGCCCAGCACCTGATTGCCGACAGCCACCCGTGGCACTCGCTGGCGCTGCTGCATGCGGCGATTGCCGGGGTCTGGCTGTTCGTGTCCGGGCTGGTGTCCGGTTACTACGACAACAAGGCGCTGTACACGCGCATGGCGCTGCGCGTGCAGCAGGTGCGCTGGCTGCGGCGCCTGCTCGGCCAGGAACGCATGGGCCGCTTTTCGCGCTACGTCGAGGACAATCTCGGCGGCCTGATGGGTAACCTGGTGTTCGGCGTGCTGATGGGGGTGACGGCCACCGTCGGCTTCCTGCTCGGCCTGCCGCTCGACATCCGCCACGTGACCTTCTCGTCGGCCAACTTCGCGATCGGCTTTGTCGGCCTCGACCAGCAGATCGACGTCGAAACGGCGGCCATGACGGTGCTCGGCATCGCCCTGATCGGCATGGTCAATCTGCTGGTCAGCTTCGGGCTGGCACTGTGGGTGGCCCTGCGCGCGCGCAAGGTGCGCTTCAACCACGGCTTGCGGCTGCTGCGCGCACTGGGCAGGCGCCTGCGCACGGCACCGCTGGATTTCTTCATCGGTCCGCGCAACGCCGAAAGCGTCCCCGAACCGGTCCATAAAAGAATTTGAATAACGAGGATTCCCATGAAACTCTCCGACTTGTTGCGCCCGGTTCCACGCTCCGGCGCGCGCCTGCCGCCCTGGCTGGCGGCGCTGGCCCTGCTGTGTGTGCTGGTGTCCTGCAAGTCGCTGCCGGAAGTCGAGGCGCCGGCACCGGTCAAGACCACGCCGACCATCGAGACCGTGCGCGGCACCCTGCCGCTGAAACAGGCCTCGCTGCTGGCGTCGAAGCGCTGGGCCAGCGCCAGCACCGACCTCAAGGCGCTGGCCGCGGCCGAAGAACAGGCCACCGGCGTGCCGCTGATCGCCGGCAACCGCGTCAGCCTGCTGTTCGACGGCCCGGCCACGATGCGCGAGATGATGGCCGCGGCGCGCGCCGCCACCAGCAGCATCAACCTCGAATCGTATATCTTCGACCAGGATGAAATCGGCACCCAGTTCGCCGACCTCCTGATCCAGAAGCAGCACGACGGGGTGCAGGTGAACGTGATGGTCGACGCGGTCGGGGTGCTGGCGGTGCCGCCGGCTTTCTTCAAGCGCATGCGCGCGGCCGGCATCCGCGTGGTGATCTTCAATCCGGTGAATCCGGCCAAGGCCAAGGGCAAGTGGGAAGTCAACAACCGCGACCACCGCAAACTGATGATCGTGGACGGCCGCATTGCCTTCACCGGCGGCATCAACATCAGCAGCACCTACGCCAACAGCTCGCTGTTCCGCTCGAAATACAAGAAGGACAAGGTCGACGGCGACAAGGTCGGCTGGCGCGACACCCACATCAAGATCGAGGGCCCGGCGGTGGCGGCGCTGCAGTATTCCTTCGTGAATCTGTGGATCGACCAGTCCGGCAGCGAGCTGACCCAGGCCGATTATTTCCCGGCCCTGGCCCCCGTGGGCGACAAGATCCTGCGCGTGCTGGCCACCAACCCGGACGGCGATTTCGAGATCTACAAATCGCTGCTGGTGGCGATCGGCGAGTCGAAGAAGTCGGTCCACATCACCTCGGCCTATTTCGTGCCCGACCAGCAGATCGTCGATGCACTGGTGGCCGCCGCCAAACGCGGGGTCGACGTCAGGCTGGTGCTGCCGGGCGTGTCCGACCACGGCATGATCCGCTACGCCGGCCAGGCCTTCTACGAGCAGTTGCTGGCCGGCGGCGTCAAGATCTTCGAGCTGCAGATCGCGGTGCTGCATGCCAAGACGGCGGTGATCGACGGCGCCTGGGCGACCATCGGCTCCTCGAACATCGACCGCCGCAGTTTCATCCACAACTACGAGCTGAACGTGGTGGTGATCGACCCGGCCTTCGGGCGCGACATGGAGAGCGCGTTTGCCGAAGACCTGCGCGATTGCAAGGAGGTGACGCTGGAACAGTGGCGGCACCGGCCCTGGGGGGACCGGGTGCGCGAGTGGGCTGCGAATCTGGCCGGGTATTGGATCTGATTAGATACCGGCGGCCATCATGCCGTCGACGACTTCGGTCCACACATTCCCGCTGCGCAGGAATTTTTCGGTGTTCAGCAGCTGGAACTGGCAGTGGACGGTATCCCAGCCATAGCGGTCGACCTCGATGCGCTCGGCCTCGATCCGGATCACGTTGAAGGAATTGACCTCGCCGCGCCCGCGGGTAGAGGTGGCGGTGCCGGCCTGCACCACCAGCGCCGCGTACTCGCTGATCTTGTAGCGCGCCGAGGTATTGCCGGCGTGGCTGGTGTGCAGGTGGCCGGCCATCAGCAAATCGACACCGACTTCCGAAAACGCATCCATGGCCATGGTGGCGCGGTCGACCAGGTCGCTTTCCTCGGAGCCGGGCGGCAGATCGAACGGATGGTGCGTCACCACCACGCGCGTGATCTTCGGGTCGAGGTCGGCCAGCGTGGCGCGGATCTTCTCGACCTGTTCCTTGTTCAGGCGCCCGTCCTTGACGGTCAGCGAGCGCGCCGTGTTCACGCCCAGCACCGCGATCTCGTCGTCGATGAAGACCGGGTCCAGGTCGTCGGTGATGTAGCGCTTGTAGCGGTCGAGCGGCTGCAGGAAGCGGCGGAACACGTTGTACAGCGAGATGTCGTGATTGCCCGGCACCACGATCTGCGGCCCGGGCAAGGTATCCAGATAGGCGCGCGCCGCTTCGAATTCTTCGCTCTTGGCGCGCTGGGTCAGGTCGCCCGAGATCACCACCACGTCGGGGGCGATCTCGTGGACCAGGTTGCGCAGGGGGTCGAGCAAGGCCGGATCGACGCGGCCGAAATGCAGGTCGGACAGGTGGACGAGTGTTCGCATTGGGTTTCCTTGTCTGTTTTTTAGTCTGTTTTTATAACGGCGGTTTGCCGGGGACCAGTACCGTGAGCGCCCCCGGCAGGCTGCGGTAGCGCAGCGGCGCGGCCATGATCGTGACCTCGCCGTCGGTCGCCACGCGCAGGCGTTTGCGGTGGGTGTCGATCTCGAACGCGGCTGCGTGCAGCACGTCGAAATCGCGCTCCTCGCCCAGCCGGCCACGCAACGCGCCGAGCGCGAAACGCAGCAGGCCGAAACGGGTCGGATGCTGGGCCACGTACAGGCTGAGGGTTCCGGCGTCGAGGCGCTCACGCGCGCCGATCGCCAGTCCCTGCATCGTGTAGGCATTATTACCGATGAAGACGAAAGGGGTGCGTCTCGCAAGACGTTCCCCTTTGACGTCGAGCCGGATCGACAGGAAGGGATAGCGGCGCAGCGCGGCCAGGCTGGCCCACAGCGCCGCCGGCCACTTGCCGCGCCCGAGCCGGTTCTGCTGCTTTTCGCGGTCGCGCACGATGTCCGGGTACAGGCCGAGGCCGGAATTGTTGAGGAAGATGCGGCCGTTCACCTCGCCGACGTCGACCCGTTGCGGCACCCCGGTCACCAGGTTGCGGATCGCCGCGTCGAGGTCGAGCGGGATGCCGAGGTCTTTCGCAAAGTGGTTCAGGGTACCCATCGGCAGCACGCCGAAGCGGATGCCCGCATCCCTGCCCGCCCCGCTACCCGCGTCCACGATCTGCGACGCCACCGCGTTCATGCTGCCGTCGCCGCCACCGGCCACCACCAGCCGGGCGCCGCCCTCGCGCGCACGGCGTGCCGCCGCGATCAGTTCCGTGCCGCCGGCGGCCAGGGTCAGCTCGGCATCCAGGCCGGCGTCCATCAGCTTGCGCCGCAGTTCGCCGGCGCGGTCGTCGTCGTGGCCGCTGCCTGCGCCTGCGTTCACGATCACTTGCACTGGCTTGATATCGGGCTTCATAGCGGATCTTTCCTTTCGCTCCAGGTCGGTTTGCCGCGCGCCAGGCGGCGCCGGTGCAGGGTCGACACCGCGGTCACGCACACCGCCAGCCAGGCCGCGCCCTCCATGCTGGCGGCCATCACGTCGGACAGGTAGTGCACGCCCAGGTACATGCGCGACAGCGCCACCAGCATCACCATCAGGCAGGCCGCGCCGACGATCAGCGCGCGCCGCGGCCAGGCCCCGGTGCGACGCACCAGGTAGCAGGCCAGCACGCCCCAGAACAGGGTCGCCGCCACCGTGTGCCCGCTGGGAAAGCTGTAGGTCGTCAAGGTCAGCAGCGGATCTTCCAGGCTGGGACGCTGGCGCCGGAAAATGTGCTTGAGCACCACGTTCAGCAGCATGCCGCCGGGCACCGCGGCCAGCAGCACGATCAGCCAGTAATGTGCCTTGCGGTACGCGAACCAGGCCGCCAGCAGCGCCGCCATCACGCTCGTGCCGGTGATGCCGTTCCAGTGGGTGATGAACAGCATCGTCCGCGTAAAACCTTCGGTGGCGCGCTCGCGGAACCAGTGCGCCAGCTGGACGTCGATGACGGTGATGGTGTCGCCCTCGACCACGTCCTCGGCGATCTCCCCAAAGGCCATGGCGGCCAGCAGGATCAGCACCAGGCCGACCGTAAGGTGCAGCCCGAACTGGCCTTCGGGCGAGAGGCGCGCGGCCAGAAAGCGCTTGATGGGATTCGTCGATGACAAGCTAAATATTTCCTTTGCGAAAAAACAACGCAGATTTATGCATACTGGTTTTTTATACAGTAGCTGTGGATTTATACAGTAGTTATGTTATTCTTTATCCCACTTTACCAACACTACGCGAAAAAGGGATTGTCATGACCACACTGAATAGCTCCTTCGGACTCCACACCACCCCAACGCCTTTCCTGGCCCGCTTCGGCCGCCGCGAAATCCGGGTGACGCGCGACTTCCGCAAGCGTTTCTATGCGGTCAACCCGATCATCGAGTGCGACACCGGCATCGAACCCGGGCACGTGGAAGTGCTGCTGTTCGCGCGCTGGCTGGTGGTGCTGTCCAAAGCTCACTAAGGTTTCCTTCTCCCGCACATCCATTAAAAACCGCATAAGGATGTGCGTTTTAATTCGTTTTCTTTCGCTCAGCAGCGACCTACCCTAGCGGTTCCTGACCCGTGGGACATGTGTCCCGAGGTTTTTAGCTCCTGTTCGAAAGAAAACGATGATCCATAAAAAAATCGCGGCAGCACTGGTCACTGGTCTGTTGCTGGCCCAATCGGCCGCCTTCGCCGCCGACATCACCCTGCTCAACGTCTCGTACGACCCGACCCGCGAGCTGTACCAGGATTTCAACCAGGCCTTCGCCAAGCAGTACAAGGCAAAGACCGGCGACAACGTCACCATCAAGCAGTCCCACGGCGGCTCCGGCAAGCAGGCGCGTTCCGTGATCGACGGCCTGCAGGCCGATGTTGTCACCTTGGCACTGGCGTATGACATCGATGCTATCAGCGAACGCGGCCTTATCGCGCACAACTGGCAAACCCGCCTGGCACAGAACAGCACGCCCTATGCCTCGACCATCGTGTTCCTGGTGCGCAAGGGCAACCCGAAGGGCATCAAGGATTGGGGCGACCTGATCAAGCCGGGCGTGTCGGTCATCACCCCGAATCCGAAAACTTCCGGCGGCGCACGCTGGAACCACCTGGCGGCCTACGGCTACGCCCTGCGCCAGCCGGGCGGCAACGAAGCCAAGGCCAAGGATTATCTGGCCAAGCTGTACAAGAACGTGCCGGTGCTGGATTCCGGTGCCCGCGGCGCCACCACCACCTTTGTCGAGCGCGGCATCGGCGACGTCCTGCTGGCCTGGGAAAACGAAGCCCTGCTGGCGGTGAAGGAACTCGGCCCGGACAAGTTCGAAGTCGTGGCCCCGTCCGTCAGCATCCTGGCCGAGCCGCCGGTGTCGGTGGTCGACAAGGTCGTCGACAAGCGCGGCACGCGCAAGGTGGCCGAAGCCTACTTGCAATACCTGTACAGCGCCGAGGGCCAGCAGATCGCCGCCAAGCACTACTACCGTCCGGTGGTGCAACCGTATGCCAAGCAGTACGCGTCGCAGTTCCCGGCAGTGAAGCTGTTCACGATCAAGGATGTGGGCGGCGACTGGACCAAGGTGCAAAAGACCCACTTTGCCGATAACGGCGTGTTCGACCAGATTTATCAGCCGGGCGCAAAATAAGTTCCTGCTAACAATTTAGATGTGTCTACGTGGGGCGCCCGCTTGAAAAAGCCGGCGCCCCATACTATTTGAAATGACAGGTGATTTGAAATCGCCTTGAAAAAATGACTTGAAATCCGGGGGATGAGCACGATTGTCGTATTCATAACCCGCGTTGTTGCGCGCGTTGAAGCGCGGGCAACAGCTGTTCTCCAACATTTTTGAAGGAGCAAGTCATGGCAGTGCAACTACGCAAGATCGACGAACAGGTACTGGTGATCACCGGCGCCACCAGCGGCATCGGCCTCACCACCGCCCGCATGGCCGCCGAGCAAGGCGCGAAACTGGTGCTGGCGGCGCGCAACGGCGAAGCCCTCGACACCCTGGCCAGCGAACTGCGCCGCAAAGGCACGCAAGTCTGCACCGTGGCCGCCGACGTCGGCGTGCCGGCCGACGTCGAGCGTATCGGCCAGGCCGCGATGGAGCGCTTCGGCCGCATCGATACCTGGATCAACAATGCCGGCATCTCGATCTTCGGCCGCAACGAAGACGTGCCGGTGGAAGACATGCAGCGCCTGTTCCAGACCAATTACTGGGGTGTCGTGCACGGCTCGCTGGAAGCGGTCAAGCACATGAAGACGCGCGGCGGCGGCGCCATCATCAACCTCGGCAGCGAACTGTCCGAGCGCTCCGTGCCGCTGCAGGGCATGTATGCGGCGTCCAAGCACGCCGTCAAAGCCTTCACCGACGCGCTGCGCATGGAACTCGAAAAGGAAAAGGCACCGCTGTCGGTGACCCTGATCAAGCCGGCCGCCATCGACACCATGTTCGCCGTCCATGCGCGCAACTACATGGACAAGGAACCGGCCCTGCCGCCGCCGATCTACGCGCCGGAAATCGTCGCCAACGCCATCCTGTACGCGGCCCAGCATCCGAAGCGCGACGTGTTCGTGGGCGGCGCGGCCAAAGCCATCTCTTCGAGCGGTTTCGCGGCGCCGCGCGTGATGGACAAGTTCATGAACGCCTCCATGTTCAAGCAGCAGAAATCCGGGCTCCCGCGCTCGCCGAACCGGCGCGACGCCCTGTACGAACCCGATCCGCGCAACGAGCTGCGCCAGCGCCAGGGCATGCCGAACCACGTGGCCGAAAGCTCGGCCTATACCGCGGTCACCCTGCGCTCGCACAAGATCGCGCCGGTCCTGCTGGGACTCGGCGGCTTGCTGGCAGCCTGGACCCTGGCACGCCGCCCGGCGCTGCGCAAGGCATTCGGATAACTGGAAAACTGAGGACGACATCATGGCAAGCAAGGCAATCAAGCTCAAGAAACTGAACGAACAAGTGATCGTGCTGACCGGCGCCACCAGCGGTATCGGCCTGGCGACGGCGCGCATGGCGGCCGAGGCCGGCGCCAGGCTGGTGCTGGTGGCACGCGAAGCGGATGCGCTCGACGCCCTGGCCCACGAGATGCGCCAGCGCGGCGTCGAGGTGGCGACGGTGGCGGCCGACGTCGGCGTGCAGGACGAGGTGGCCAAGATCGGCCGCACCGCGGTCGAGCGTTTCGGCCGGGTCGATACCTGGATCAACAACGCCGGTATCGGCACCTTCGGCACGCTCGAAGAGGTCAAGCTGGAAGACATGCAGCGCCTGATGCAGACCAACCTCTGGGGCGTGGTCAATGGCTCGCTGGAAGCGGTGAAACTGTTCAAGGCCCATGGCGGCGGCGCCCTGATCAACGTCGGCAGCGAAGCCTCGGACCGCTCGATTCCGCTGCAGGGCACCTATGCCGCCTCCAAGCACGCGGTGCGCGCGTTTACCGAATCGCTGCGCATGGAGCTGGAAAAGGACAAGGCCCCGATCTCGGTAACCCTGATCAAGCCGGCCGCGATCGCCACGCCCTTCCCGATGCACGCCAAAAACTACATGGAAAACGAGCCGACCCTGCCGTCGCCGTTGTACTCGCCGGAACTGGCCGCGCGCACCATCCTGCATGCGGCCGAGGTGCCGGAACGCGATCTGTTCGTCGGCGGCCAGGCCAAGCTGGCCTCGGTGCTGAGCCAGATCCTGCCGCGCACGATCGACCGCTTCATGCGCGCCGCCGTGTTCAAGCAGCAGCAAACGGACCAGCCGAGCTCGCCGGCGCGGCGCGATGCCCTGCACGCACCGGATGCGCGCCGCGAACTGCGACAGCGCGCCGACCTCGGCAAGAAGATCACCGAGACCAGCCCGTACACGTCCTTCCAGATGCAATCGACGGCGACCAAGACGGTCTTGCTGGGCGGCGCCCTGCTGGCCGCCTGGGCGCTGACGCGCAAGCCGGCGCGGCGCGTGTGGCACGCTTGATGCTCGAGGGGAAAACGGTATAAACCGATTGTAGGGTGGACGGCTGCACCGTGCGGCCGGCATGCCGGTAACGTTGATGCCGTCCACGCGTTCATGCGGCGCGTGGATGCCGCGGTGGTTCCGATTGCCGGTGCAGCAACGCAACCGGTAACGATCACCGCGTGGACCGCGCATGCGCACAGGCGGAGCCACCGATAAAGGTCCAGCCGCCCCCCTACGCGATGCAACATCAAAAAAAAGCTGGGCAGCGCGAGCTGCCCAGCTTTTTTTTACTTACCGCTTATCGCTTATCGCTTACCGGAACTTATTTACCCGGCGCCGGCCCCTTTGGCGGTTCGCTGCCGAGGAAATCGACATCCTCGTCGGTCAGCGGCAGGTCCGGTATCGATTCGATGTGATCGGTACCGATATCGGCGCCGTCGCGGGCCAGGATGTCGCGGCCGGCGGCGGCGCGTTCACCGGTGCCGCCGAAATCGCTGTCGCTCTCCATGTTGGGATCGCCCATGTCGGCGCCGGAACTGTCGTGCGCATAGCTGGCCTCGTTGTCCGAGGTGGTGCCGGTGTCCAGGTCCAGCGTCTGGTCATCGTCGAGTGCGGCGGCAAAGCCGGGACCGCCGACGACGTCGCTGCCGGAGTCGGAAATGTCGCTGGGGCCGAGCGAATCGACGCCATGGCCTTTGCCCAGGCTGCGGTCTGGTGCTTCCGGGAAGTTATCCGGATCAAGTGTGCTCGTGCCAGTCATAAAACCTCCAATTCAATACTGTGAAAACATGGTGTCAGCCTACCCGCTTTTGCGTTTTCGTGGCGCAGGCTTCAAGCCGCTAAAACGCATGGCGCATCCCGATATTGACCGCCGAACTGCCGCTCGACCGCGCCGCCCCGCCGATCAGGGTGCCGTTGCTGTTGGTGTTGATGGTGTGCGACAGCGCCGCATAAAAATCGGTCTTGCGCGATACCACGTAGCTGGCGCCGAGCGCGAACTGGTTGGCGTCGCGGTTGGCCAGGTCGCGGTCGTTCTTGTGGATGTAGGATGCCAGGAAAGTGGTCGAGCGCGTCATCGGCACCGCGACGCCGGCGATGGTGTCGCGGCTGTCGGTGGATGAGGTGCTGGCCACGCCGGCGCCGTAGGGATTGTCCGGGTTGTACAGCGGCGAACCGCCCCAGCCGCGGTTGGCGGCATAAGCCGCATACGCCGTGCCCCAGCGCGTGCGCAGATTGGCGGCGATGATCGAGTTCTTTGCATCCATATTGCTGCCGGTCAGGTTATACAACTGCACCTGGGCGACGTGGCGGTTCTGGTGCGCCGCCCGCAGCGACAAGGGGCCGTAATCGACGCCGACCGTCATGCCCCAGGCGCGGTCCGCGGTTGCGCTGCTGCCCAGGCCGTCGACGGTCCACGATCCGCCGGTGGAGATGTGGTCGATCTGGCTGCTGTAATAACGCACGTCGCTGTCGATTGTGGTACCGCTCGGATTGACCAGGTTGCTGGCCTTGCCCGCCGTGCCGGTATGGAAAGGATCGCCCACGTCGGCCCGGGTCAGGTATTCCAGGTTGTACTGGCGGCCCAGCACCATGCCGCCCTCGCCCATGCGCGCGCCCGCGAGCCCGCCGCGGCCATGGCTGCGGCGGGGCGGCGTGCTCCAGTCGGCAGCGTGATGACGCCGTTCCGGCTCGCCGCTGAAGACGGCAATGTCGTGCCCGCCCGCAGATTCGACCGGGATAGTGCGGCCCGACGCATCGACCTCGTGCGCCGCGGCTGATGCGGTGGTTTGTGCGTATGCGCATGTGGTGCTGCCACCAAGCACGATGCATGCGATCCAGAGCTTGTTCATGGCGTAATCCTCTCTACGCCTTCACCTTATCCGTTAGCTAGAGGGCTTATCTGTCCAATATCGCACAAACCAATAGCAAATTCTGCTCGACGTATTGTCAGCGGATTCCCACGCGGCCTGAGTTGCATTGGCAACGACGCCAGTTCCGATCTACAATCGCAAGGCAAAATCACGTAACTAAACTACAAATAAGAGGGAGACACACCGAAAATGAAGCGTACCTTGACTACATTAATGTTGAGTCTGCTTGCCGGAATGTCGGCTGCGCCGGCCATGGCGGCAAACGCCACCGCGTCCGCGCCGATGGACCACGTGGCCTGGTCGCGCAATGCGAACATCTACGAAGTCAATATTCGCCAGTACACGCCGGAAGGCAGCTTCAATGCCTTTGCCAAACATTTGCCGCGCCTGAAGAAGATGGGCGTCGACATCCTGTGGCTGATGCCGGTGCAGCCGATCGGCGAGAAGAACCGCAAGGGCTCGCTGGGCAGCTATTACGCGGTGCGCGAGTACACCGCCGTCAATCCGGAATTCGGCACCCTCGACGATTTGCGCAGCCTGGTGCAGCAGGCGCACGGGCTCGGCATGCGCGTGATCATCGACTGGGTCGCCAATCACACCGCCTTCGACAATCCGTGGACCGTGCAGCACAAGGACTGGTACCTGAAGAACGAACGTGGCGAGATCTTCCCGGTCACCTATACCGATGGTGCCGAGCCGGAATACTGGACCGACGTCACCGGCCTCGACTGGAACAACCGGGCGCTGTGGAAAGGCATGACCGACGCCATGCTGTTCTGGGTGCGCGAAGCCGATATCGACGGTTTCCGCTGCGACGTCGCCGGCAAGGTGCCGACCCCGTTCTGGAACCAGGCGCGCGCCGCGCTCGACCGCGTCAAGCCGGTGTTCATGCTGGCCGAGGCCGACAAGCCGGAGCTGCACGAACACGCCTTCGACATGACCTACGGCTGGGACACCAAGGACATCTTCAAGGACATCGCCAAGGGCAAGGCCGATGCGCGTACCCTGGCGGCCTTCCTGGCCAAGCCGCCCAAGACCTTCCCGCCCGGTGCCTACCGCATGCGCTTCACCAGCAACCACGACGAGAATTCCTGGTCCGGCAGCGACGTCGAGCTGTACGGCCCGGCCTTCAAGGCGATGGCGGTGCTGGCCGCCACCCTGCCCGGCATGCCGTTGATCTATGGTGGCCAGGAAGCCGGGCTCGACAAGCGCATCGCGTTCTTCGAGAAAGACCCGATTGCGTGGAAGAACTATGAATATGCGCCTTTCTACAGCGACCTCCTCGCGCTCAAGCACGGTAACCGGGCACTGTGGAACGGCCAGTACGGCGCCGAAGCGCAGGCGCTGGCGACCGGCAACGACAAGGTGTTCGCCTTCCGCCGCGCGCTGCCCGGCAATGCGGTGCAGGTGACGGTGAACGTATCGGGCCAGCCGCAGCGCTATACGCTTGCGGGCGGCGCGGCGCAAACGCTGGCGCCGTGGGCTTACCGCATCGACGTGCAGCAGTCCAGGGAGCAGGCCAGCCGCTGACGCGTTCCGCGCATTCATCCCGCTCTTGCGGGCATTCATCCCAGCCTGCTGGCCAGGGGGAAACCGCCCTCGCATAATCCAGCGATCGAACGGGCGCCGCCGGCGCCCGCCTCCCAGCCTGGAAAGCCGGATCCCGACATGCGATTTCTTCGAATCCGCGGCGCCAGCGCGCTGCTGCTGGGCGTGTGCGCCCACGCCCCCAGCCCGGCGCAGCAGCAGGAGCAGCAGCAGCCGCAGCCGCAACAAGCCACGCAAGCCGTGCCGCCAGCACAAGCGACGCAGCAGGCGATGCAGCAGGCCATGCAGCAAGTCAGGGTCAGCGCCGCCGCCACCGACCTGCGCCGCCAGTCGACCGCCACCGCCATCGTCATCGCCCGCGACGAACTGCTGCGCCAGGGCGACAGCAGCCTGAGCGACGTGCTCAAGCGCCAGCCGGGCATCACCGTCGATGCGGTCCCGGGCCGGGCGCCGGCGATCCGGATGCGCGGCATGGGCAGCGGCTACGTGGTGATCCTGCTCAATGGCGTGCCGGCGCCGTCCGGCTTCGCACTGGAATCGATCAGTCCGGACCTGGTCGAGCGCGTCGAGATCCAGCGCGTCGCCACCGCCGAGACCAGCAGCCAGGCCGTGGCCGGTGCCATCAACATCGTCCTGCGCAAGGCCGGCGGCACCCGCGACGAGATCAAGGCCGGCAGCAGCGTCATCGCCGGCTACGCGGCACCCACCGTGGTGGCCCAGCACAACGGCCAGGCCGGCGCCCTCGCCTGGACGCTGATCGCGACCCTCAGGCGCAACCGCAACCCGGTGACCGCGCTCGACATCGAAGAAGGCAGCCGGCCCGCGCTGCTGCGCCGCACCGCCTGGACCGACCGCCAGGTCGAGGACATGCTGGAACTGGCGCCGCGCCTGAACTGGAAGGCCGGTCCCGCCGACAACTTCAGCTCGCAGGTCTTCGTGCGCGCGCGCCGCATCGATAACCTGGCACTGGAAAACGAAACGGCCCCGGTCGGCGCCCCCACCGCATTCCCGCGCGGCAGCGCCAACTACCGTTCGCGTCCACTGAAAGCCTACGTCGACGGCGCCTGGACCCGGCGCCTCGACGAGGGGGCGAGCCTGAACGCCAAGCTGGTCACATCCTGGACCCGCAGCACAGCCGGCTTCCTGTACCGCGGCATGGATGGCGGCGGCGCGCTGCTGGAAACCCATGCCGTGGCGTCCGGCCCGGTGGAACGCCAGTCGATCTTTACGGGCAGCTGGCGCCGTCCCTTCGGCGGCGGCCACGCGCTGGCGGCCGGCTGGGACCTCGGCGACCGGCGCCGCAGCGAATACCGGCGCGAACACCAGGCCGATGCGTCCGGGACCGCGCTGCTGGCCAGCGACGAGGACTACCGCGCCACCGTGCGCCGCATCGCCTTGTTCGTGCAGGACGAATGGGACATCACCCCGGCCTGGTCGGCCTACCTCGGCCTGCGCCGCGAAACGCTGCGCACCAGCGGTGCCGGCAATGCCGCCGCCGCGGTCGACGTCCGCGCCGGCGTGTGGAGCCCGATCATGCAGACCCTGGTTAAACTGCAGCCTGACGCGCAGGGACGGCAGGACCAGTTGCGCCTGGCCGTCGGCCGCAGTTATAAAGCGCCCGAGATCACCCAGCTGATGCCGCGCCGCTACACCGTCGACAACAACAACAGCGCGACCCACCCGGACCAGCAGGGCAACCCGAACCTGCGTCCGGAACTGGCGCTGAACCTCGACCTGGCGTGGGAACGCTACCTGGGCAAGGACGGCAAAGGCGGCATGCTGAGCGTGAGCGCCTTCGACAAGCGCATCCGCGACATCACCCTGGATCGGGTGTTCGAAAGCGGCGGCGTATGGATCGTCACGCCGGACAATGCCGGGCACGCCCGCGTGCGCGGCGTCGAACTGGAGGCCAAGACCACGCGCGGCGCGCTGGCCGGGCGTGCCAACCTGGCGCGCAACTGGTCGCGCCTGGAACGGGTGCCCGGCCCCGACAACCGCATCGACGGCCAGCCGGCATGGACCGGCAACCTCGGTCTCGACTACACGGCCGGCGCCGCGCTCGACCTGGGCGGCACGGCCAGCTACCGTGGGGGCTACGTCTCGCGCCAGAGCGCCGCGATGGCGAGCAGCGGCACGCCCAGGCGCCAGCTCGACCTGTATGCGGTGTGGAAGGCCGGGCGCAATGCGCGCCTGCGGCTGTCGGCCAACGACTTGCTGCACCAGGATTACATCGAGCGCAGCATCTACAGCAGCGACAGCGGCGACGCTATGCTCGCGCGCAGCACCGTCTACCGCCCGCACACCACCTGGCGCCTGGTGTGGGAACAGACGCTGTGAGCGAAGACCGCGGCCGCTAGCGCCGCAGCGCCGTGAAACCGGCCGGCTCCCATTCGCGCAGCGCCAGCAGCAGGCCGCTGCCGCGGCGCTTGGGCAGCGGCGACGCCAGGCTTTCCTCGTGCAGCTCGGCGAAGCGTGCGCGCAGCTGGCGCAGTTCGGCCTGCATGCGCGCCAGCGCGCTCTCGGTCAGCATGCCGTGGGTAAAGGCCAGCGATTCGTCGGCCTTGTCGAAACGGCTGCCGAGGAAATCGTCGAGGCCCTGGGTGCGGAAGAACTGGCGAATCGGACCGTCCGCCAGCCAGTCGAAATCGCGCGCCACATTCAGGCGGATGCGGTTGCCCGGCATCAGGGCGATCAGATGCAGGCGGTCCAGGTGCAGCAGCTTTTGCAGGCACTCGGCTTCGCTCAGCTTGTAGACGGCCTGCATGTCCTGCAGCGTCCAGTGGTTCAGCGCGCACACCGCCACCAGCAGCAGCTTGGTGTCGGACACCAGCTCTTTCTCCTGCGCCGGCGCCAGCGTGCGCAGCCGGCTTTCGCTGAGCGCCGCTTCCTGCGCCAGTTCGGACAAGGTAAAGCCGAGCAGGTTGCCGATCTCGACCAGGCGGTCGACGCCCAGCGTGGTGGACGTCAGCAGGCGCTTGACGCTGGCTTCGGACAATTGCAGCGCCGCGGCCACGTCGCGGTAGGTCTTGCCCTGCAGTTTGAGCTGGCGCTTGATCGTGGTGAGGAGCTGGGAAACTTCGGACATGGTAGCGGAATCCGATACAGGGAATACGGAACAATCGGTGGACAGCCGCGATCGTAGCACGCTGACGCCGGCGGCTGCAGATTTTTAACTGCAGGTATCTCAGCCATCTTGAAAACCGATCGAACGGGCTCCACTATCTTGTCATGATCGCCCATCGCACCCTGCTCGCTTGCCTGCTGTTGCCGCTGACCTTAGGCGGCTGTACCAGCATGTCCACTTCCGCGCTGTCGGCCCAGGGCGGCATCCTGCCCGCGACCGAAGCGGGGGCACCGGACGAGATGCAGCTGGATGAACAATGGATCCAGCGCTGGCACGCCCAGGCGCCGCAGCCGGAACAGGAACAGGTGCGCAAGGCCGCGGCCGCGATGCTCGACGGTATCCGCCTCTACGAGAACGGCGACTTCATGGATGCCATCGCCAGGCTCGGCGAACCGGAAGTCCGCAGTTCGCCCGGTCCGATCCGCGTGGAAGCCCTGAAATACATCGCCTTCAGCTATTGCGTGACACGCGACCTGGTCGATTGCCGCCATGCCTTCGACACCGCGCTCGGCATCGATCCCGGCTTTGCACTGGGACGCGGCGAAGGCGGGCATCCGATGTGGGGACCGGTGTTCGAGCAGGCCAAAGCGGCGAGCGACAAGGCGCATACGCGTGCCTCGCTGAGCCATGCGCGCGAACGCTGGCGCGGCCAGGATCTGTGGCGTCCCTGGTAAGGGAATCCGGATAGCAGGTGCGGGAATACTGGTGGCGGCGCGGCTGCGCCAAGGGGACAGGCCGGCGCTCCCGCAACGGGAGGCACCGGCCGGGGGAAGACACGGCCCGGAAGCCGTATTACAGCTTAGAAGCCGTATTTCAGGCCGACGTTCAGGGCATCGGCTTTCGAGCCGGTGGCCTTGTCCTTGCCGTAGCGCTCGTATTCACCAACGATGGAAACGTTCTGGTTCACGGCATATTGCACGCCCAGGCTGCCGTACACGCCGGTATCGCGGTCGTTGACCTGGACGTTATTCACGCCGCGCAGTTCGTTCTTGCGCTCACTGTACGATGCGCCCAGCTTGGCGTAAGCCGACACGCGCTCGTTCACCGGCATGGCGTACTTGGCAGCCAGGTAGGAATCCGAACCCTTCACCTGCGCGCGCACCGGCGTCGCATTGCTATTGGTGTCGTAGTCTTCGCTGCCGTGGTGGGTGTAACCCGCTTCGACGCCCCAGTTCTGGGTGATCTCATAGCCGCCGAAGACCTTCGGGCTGGCGCGCCAGTTGTCGGTGGCCTGGTTCTTGGCGCCGGACACGGCAACGCCGACGTAAGGACGCGGCGAGTAGGCGTTGGCATCCATCAGGTTGCTTTGTGCCTGGGCTGCGCCAGCGGCGGCGATGGTGGACACGAGTGCGACGATCAGCTTTTTCATGGTGTTTCCTCTTCGTATTGATGACAAGGCGCGCAACGGCTTTGTTGCGGTGCATGCAAGGACCTTAACATTGCGACTTTGCTCACTCGAAGAGTCAATCCGTAAGGAACTGTAACGAAATCGTGTATTGCTGACTTTAGGGTCACCTATTTACTGGCTTACCCATTATGGATATCGGCAGTTTGGGCGACGTAAGCGGATGTTCGGCGCAGTATGAAAATGTACAATTTGTTACACCATAAACGGGATCGTCGACACAATCATCCGATTGTTGCACTGCCGCGTCGGATGACGACAACAGTGCAGCGACAATCCCGTCTTAGCGGGTACGGGGCGCGAACGGCACCAGTTGGCTGACCCAGCCGATGACGTGCAGTCCGGCGGACTGGGGCGACTCGCTCGCATCCCGGTTGACGACGAATGGTCCCACCGACACATGCTCACCCGCCTGCTGCGCGCTGTCGAGCACCTGCCGGTCTTTCGCGCTCCATTGCGCCGCCAGTTGCACGCTCACGCCTACCAGCAGCGATGTCGTAATGAGCGGCATGACGCCCGCATTCTCGTCGGTGTCACCGCTCGACAGGTAGCCCGGATCCTGGCCGCCGATCGACCACCCGGCCTGGCTGAAAATATCGAACTTGAGCCAGGGCCGATCGAGCACGACTTCCAGATACTTGAACTTGACGGATTGCAGCGACGTGGCGGGATCGATGGGGATGGCGCGCGCAACGCCGTTCCCGGGCGCATGCAGCACCAGCTTTTCCCTGCCCGGATGCAGTATCTGGTAGGGACCATCGTTGGCACCCGTCGTGCCGCTCAGATCGATGGCAATGTCGCTGAAGCGGCCCGGATCGTCGGTGTCGTACCAGTCGACCGGTGTTGCATATGCCGGGTACCAGGTGTCCGGTATCCCGTCCATATTCGCCAGCGCAGCGTCGTTGAACAGTTTTTGCGCGCTGGCGAAGGTCTGCGCGGCAAAGCTTCCGCCTGCATCGATCGATGCCCCGCGCACCACACTTTCGTAGACCGAGGAAACGGTACTCAGGCTCGGTGAAAAATATTCGGCAAAGCCGGGAATGACATCCGCGAGCTGGGAAAAGGCATACAGTGCCGTGTAGCTGCCGTTCGGATTGGCGCTCGAGTGGGCATTCCGGTAAGTCGCCGGCGACAAGGTCATCGGCAATGCGTTGAGCTGCAAGACGGGCCTGCAGTCGACCCGGGTGCCGCCGGTAATGACCGGTCCCTCGTTGGAGCCGCCCGCCTTGTTGCCCCCTTGGGGAGGCGCACTGCGCGGGCGTGGAACGAGCTTGCCGATTTCGCGGGAAAGATTAAACGACACGTCGTCCTCCACCATCCGGATTGAAAGAAGGCGACCGGCCCCTGCACACCGGTCCCCTCCTGGTTGCGGCTATCGCGCCCAGGTCAGGCAGCCGGTGCTGCCGCCTTGTCGCTGTCTTTCGCGGTCAACGGATTCATCGGCGGGCTGGCCGGCGTGATCTCGCTGACCCAGGCGATGATCTGGATATCCGGGATCCGCAAGGTACCGCCTTCGAAGGTCGACTTGTGATAATCGCTGGACGAGCCGCTCGAATAATTGCCGCTGACGCTGAACGGCCCCCATCCCACACTGGCCTTGGAGGTCACCGCATCTTCGACGTGTTTCTTGTCGTCCGAACTCCAGTCCGCCGTGATCGCGACGTTGCGCGCCACCACGAACGCCGTCGGAATCAGCGGCATGACCAGCGTGTCGCTGGTGAGCTTGCCGATCGAGATGCAATTGGCGTCGCCCATGTTGCTGTACCAGTTGTTCATTTTGAAGATGAGGTCGTTGAGCCAGGGCCGGAATACCCGCACCACGGCAATCTCGGCGGTGAGCTTGAATGTGCTGGCATCCATATGCGCGTGCGAGTCGGCATGGTGCTTGCTCGCGCTGGCGCTGCCGCTCCACAGTCCCCAGCTGGCCGAGCCGCTGGCGCCCCAGTCGGAATAGGTCGACGAGGCTGTGGTCTCGAGGTTATCGCTGCTCAGCGTGAGCGTCGTGAAGCCGGCGGCGCCCGGGTCGGCAAAGTTGCCGGGAATCGGATAAGTGAAATACCACCCGGAGCCGTCGCCGGTCGACGACGCCATCGGCGACGCCATCTGCCTTTGCGCGGCGCTGATGGCATTGCCGACCGCATCGTTGATCGACGAGGCCAGCGCTGCCAGCGCCTGCTCGACCTGTGCCGCCCCCTGCGCGCGCCATGTCGTATAGGTCTGATCGACGTTATTCCTCAGCATGGGCTCATTCGCCTGCCACTGCCGTTGCTGGACCGGGTCGGTCAGGTCGTACCCCAGGTAAGCGGTCCGGTAGCCGCTCACCGCCGCGATGTACGCGGTCTGGTTGCTCAGGTAGGTTTTGTAGATCGGGGAGTTATCGGTCTGGGTGATTGCGGCACCGGTGTAGTCGGTGATCGTGGATGTCGTGTTGAGGTAGTCGTACGCCATCTTGTACTTCTTTTCCTGATCCGGATTCGGCTTGGTCGTCGAATTGGCGCCGTCGACGATCTGCTTGTAGGTTTGCGAAATCAGCGTGCCGGTCGGATCGTAGCTCGACCTTTGCGACGGCATCAGGTCGACCAGGTTGGCAAACGACTGCGATGAAGTCAGGAGCCCTTTCGGGTTCGTCGGCGTCACCATGTTCGCGAAATCCTTCGGATTCAGGGCTTGGTTCTGCGCGAACTGGATGAAGGTGGTCTCTGTTTTGAACGCATCGTTCTGCTTGCCTGCCGGCGCATACGTCACTGCCTGGAAGAGCCGGTCGTACAACGAATTCAGCACTTTGGTTTCTGTGGCCTGGTCCATGTGAGTCGCCTCCTAGTTGGTTTTGGTCTTCTACAACGCAGGAATGCCCGATTTTTTTTGAGTGGTGTCGGGTTTCCACTTGCTGATCGTGGTGCGCCGTCCGCAGTAGAAAGAGTGTAGGTCGCCGATACGAAAAGTAGAGTTGCGACGATTACTAGTTGTCCAATTCGAGAATTTGTGGCAGGCGTGGACGAAAAAAAGCCCCAGCGTGTGGGGCTTTGATTCAGTATGCTTGGCGGAAGCGGTGAGATTCGAACTCACGAACGGGTTCCCCCGTCGGCAGTTTTCAAGACTGCTGCCTTCAACCACTCGGCCACGCTTCCTTGAGGAACCGGCATTATACATAAACAACGGCCTGCAAGGCCAGCCGCGTGGACGAGCAGAAAACCGCTCAGTCTCAAACCAGCAACCAGTTCTCGCGCAACCCGGTCTCGAACTCGTAAGCCGGCAGCGGCTTCGCATACAGATATCCCTGCACCTCGTCACAGCCCGCCTGGCTCAGGAACGCCAGCTGCTCCACCGTCTCCACCCCCTCCGCAATCACCCGGTGCCCCAGCTTGCGCCCCATGCTGATGATGGTGCCGGCGATCGCGCAGTCGCTGGCGTCGGCCGGCAGGCCGTTGGTGAAGGAGCGGTCGATTTTGAGGGTATCGATCGGGAAGCGCTTCAGGTAGCTCAGCGACGAGTAGCCGGTGCCGAAATCGTCCAGCGACAGCGCCACGCCGAGCGCGTTGATGCGGTCCATGATGGCGATCACGTCGTCGATGTCGTGCATCAGCGTGCTCTCGGTGATCTCGAGTTCCAGCCACGACGGATCGAGGCAGTAGCGCGCCAGCGTGTCGGCCACGCGGCCCGGCAGCGAGGCGGTGAATTCGCGCGCCGAGACGTTGACGGCCAGGCGGAACGGCGGCAGGCCGGCGCCCTGCCACACCGCGGCCTGGGCGCAGGCCTGCTCCAGCACCCACTCTCCTACCTGCACGATCAGACCGGTGGTTTCGGCCAGCGGGATGAAGTCGCCGGGCGGCACCATGCCGCGCTGCGGGTGGCGCCAGCGCACCAGCGCTTCGGCACCGACCAGGCGGCTGCTGCCGATTTCGAATTTCGGCTGGTAGTGCAGCACCAGTTCGCCATGGCCGAGGGCGTGGCGCAGGCCGGACTCGATCAGCATGCGCTGCTGCATGCCTTCGTTCATGTCCATGCGATAGAAGGCGACGCTGCGGTCGGGGTTCTCGGCCTTTTCCTTTGCCCGCTGCATCGCGATGTCGGCCATGCGCAGCAGGGTTTCGGCGTCCTGGCCGTCCTGCGGGTAGACCGCGATGCCGACGCTGGCGCCGACGCGCAGGTCGTGGCCCTTGACGTCGAAGGGCGCCGCCAGGCAGGCCTGCAGCTTTTGCGCGACCGTGGTGGCTTCGAAGTGCTGGCGCACGTCGAACAGGCCGACCGCGAATTCGTCGCCGGACAGGTGGGCCACCACGTCCTCGTCGCGCAGCACGGCGCGGAAGCGCTCGGCCACCTGGCGCAGCAGTTCGTCGCCGACGCCGCGGCCGAGGGTGCCGTTGATCAGCTTGAAGCGGTTGAGGTCGATGTACAGCACGCAGGCGATGGCCTCGTTGCGCTGGGTGACGGCCAGGGCCTGCTCGACCAGGCGGCCGAACAGGGTGCGGTTGGGCAGGCCGGTGAGTTCCTGGTAGTAGGCCAGGTGGTGCAGGCGTTCTTCGGCGCGCTTGCGCTCGGTGATGTCGGTGAGGTAGGCGATCAGGCCGATCGGGCGGTCTTCGAGGTCGCACAGCGGCGACAGCGACAGGCTGGCCCAGAACACTTCGCCGGACTTCTTGCGGCGTCGGACTTCCATCATGCGCCCGCCCTGCTCGGCAAAGGCGTCGGGCAGGTCCTCTTGTTCATCGGCGTACAGGAACAGGATGTGACGCCCGACCGCTTCCAGCGCGCTGTAGCCGAACAACTGCTCGGCGCCGCGGTTCCAGCTGGTGATGTAGCCCATGCGGTCTGTGGTCAGCACCGACTCGTGGATCTGGTCCAGGATCTGCGACTGGTGCGCCAGCTGGGCTTCGACCTGGGCGTAGGCGTGGGTGGTGCGCTGGGCCAGCGCGTGCACCTGCAGCAGCGTGGCGGTGAGGCCGGCCAGGCTGTCGAGCTGACGCCCGTCGTCGGCGCCGTAGGCACGGCCGGCCACCCGGTAGCGGCCGAAGCAGTCGCTTGCGCTGCGCACCTCGCGCACCAGCACGCCCTCGTCCGGATCGGATGCGGCGGCCGCCGCACCCGCTGCCGGCGGTCCCGGTTCGAAGCGGCCCTCGGGGCTGGCCAGCAGCGCCGCGGCGATTTGCCCGAGTGCCGCGTACAGGGCGTCGCCACGCAGCCTGAGCACGGCATCGCAGGCGGCGGCGCTGCTGGCCGCCAGGTCAGCGGGTGCAAATTCAGCCGGTGCAAATTCAGCCGCTGCCAGTTCGGCCGCTGCCAGGTTGGATACGGGCAGCCTAGACATTGCGCACCACCTGGATCGCCCAGTGACAGGCATGGAGCTGGGCCTGCCACCAGCCGGCCGCATCGACGCCGGCGGCAGCCAGCAGCGCCGGGTCCGGGCGCCCGCCTGCCGCCAGCTGCAGGCGCTGTCCCAGCTGTCCCTCGCGCCGCAGCAGCGCGGCGTCGACGCCGGACGGCAGCGGCAGCTCGGCCAGGATCGCGGCCATCGGCATGTGGAACAGCCGGTCCAGCAGCGAGAACACGCCGGTCATGAAGGCCAGGTCTTGCGCGTCGCGGTCGCCGCCCTCGCGCTTGCACAGCGCTTCCAGCAGCGCGCCGCGCAGGGCCGCCAGCGGCAGCAGCAAATTGGGCGGGCCGTCCGGATGGGTGCGCGCGTACAGCAGCAGTTGCAGCCAGCGCTGCAGCTGGCGCCGGCCGATGCGCTGGATGGCCTGGCCGAAGCTGGTGATCTCGCTGCCGCACGAGAAGGCGGCCGAATTCACCAGTTTCAACAGATGGTAAGACAGGGCAGGATCCTGCTTCAGCTGGTCTTCCAGCTCGTGCGAATCGGCGTCGCGCGCCAGCAGGGCCAGCAAGGTGAGCAGGCGCTTGCGCGAGCTGCCCTCGTCGTTGCCATTGCTGCTGCCGCTGTTGTTACCAGCTCCGGCCTCGGCCTGCGGCTGGTCGAGCGGATAGTCGCCCTGGAACCAGCCGAAGCCGGCCTGCTCGCACGCCAGGAAGCGCGTCCAGCTGTCGACCTTCCTGGCCAGGTGCGGACCGAACAGGCCGGACAGCGAATACGGCGGCGGCGCGCCGTCCGAGCAATCGCGCGACACCGTGCGCAGGCCGTTCTCCACAGCCGGCGCATGACCCGCCCCGGGGGCGCCGTCCAGCAGGATACGGTAGCCGGCTCCCTGCAGCCTGGCCAGGCGGGTGGCCACGCCCTCCTCCGCCAGCACGTCTGCGCGCACCGCCAGCAGCACCCGGTCGGGCGCCAGCAGGTCGAGGATGGCAGGCGTCAGGACGGCCGGGGAATCCACCAGCACGATGCAGTCGAGCGGGGCGACGGCGGTCAGCAGGTCCGGGGTGCCGAACAGCGCCTGCAAGGCAGCGCTGTCCAGGGCCTCAGCGGAGCTCCGGCCACCGGAACTGCCAAGCAGCAGCGCAACCCACTCGTTCCGGGCGTTGGCGACGGGGCGTACTTCTACCAACGGGGCAGGGCTTGGGGCCATGAGTCGAACAACTTAAGTATTTATTTACTTTAATATAGAGCACCCGTTATCAGAAGGCAACTAATTAGATGCCACTGAGCTATTTTCGTGGCATATACGTTTTCAGACGCTGCCGCTGCCGAAATGGACGTGCTGCACTGCAAACTTGATCAGCTCGGCCTGCCCTTCGATGCCCAGCTTGCGCTTGATGTTGAGGCGGTGGGTTTCGACCGTGCGCACCGACAGGTCGAGTTCGCGCGCGATCTGCTTGTTCGATTCGCCGTTGGCGATGTGCTGCAGCACTTCCTGTTCGCGCGTGGTGAGCTGGTGATCTCCACCCAGGGGCTGGTCGCGGGACTGCGCCGCCGGCCGTGCCAGCTGGCGTGCCAGCGCCGCGCTGTAGTAGATGCCGCCCGCCATGACGGTGTCGATGGCCAGCACGATGTCCTTGCCGGGCGCATCCTTCAGCACGTAGCCGCGCGCGCCGGCCTGCATCGCCTGGGTCACGTATTCGAGCTTGTCGTGCATCGACAGCATCAGCACCGCGATGCCGGGATGGCGCGCGCTCAGACGCGCGGTGGCGTCGATGCCGCTGCCCGCGCGCATGGTGATGTCCATCAGGATCAGGTCCACCTCAACAGCTTCGACCAGCGCCAGGGCGTCCTCGCCGGAATCGGCCTCGGCCACCACGCGGAAATGCGGCACCGCTTCCAGGCGTGCGCGCAGGCCGTCGCGCACCAGCGGGTGGTCGTCGACCAGCATGATGTTCACCAGCGCATGCGTCATGCATCCCCCAACTCGACGCTGGCGCACAGCGTCGTTCCCGCCGCCGTCGACGATATGCCGAGCGTGCCGCCGACCGCATCCAGGCGCTCGGCCATGTTGCGCAGGCCGATGCCGCGCTGCGGATGGGTTTCCACGTCCTGGGCGTCGAAGCCGGCGCCGTCGTCGGCGACGGTCAAGCGCACCTGGTCGGGCGCATACCACCTCGCACTGCGGCCGCGCATGCGCTCCAGGGTCAGGTCGATGCGGCGCGCGCCGGCGTGGCGTTCGATATTGGTCAGCGCTTCCTGGGCGATGCGGAACAGGACCGTCGACACTGCCGTCGGCAAGCCATCCAGCGCGCCGCGGGCGGTAAAGGCGACCGGCATGCCGCTGTGCTCCGCGAATTCCCCGGCCAGGTGATCGAGCGCCGCCGCCAGCCCGAGGTCGTCCAGCAGCGCCGGGCGCAGGCCGTGCGAGATGCGCCGCACTTCACCCAGCACCTTGTTCAGTTCGTCGGCGGTGCGCTCGAAACTGGCATGCGCCTTGTGCTGCTGCTCGGCGTTGCCCTTCATGCGGATGATGCCGGCCTCGATCTGCAGCTTGATCGACACCAGCCACTGGCTGATGCCGTCGTGCAGGTCGCGCGACAGGCGCGCCCGCTCCTGCTCCTGGCTGTCGACCACGCGCTGCGCCAGCGCCTTGAGCTTGGCGTCGGCCACGCGCGAGGCGCTGACGTTCAGCGCCAGCCCGCCGCAGCCGACCGCCAGCGCCGACATGATCGCCACGCCAGCGATCCACCACAGCGTGGTCTCGATATTGCGCGACTGGCGCGCGTCGACCTTATCCAGCGCGGCCTGCACGTCGTCCAGGTACAGGCCGCTGCCCATGACCCAGCCCCAGCCCGCGATCGGCACCACGTAGCCGAGCTTGGGCACGGACTTTCCGGTGGTGGGCTTGACCCAGTTGTAGCGCACCAGGCCGCCGCCCTGCTGCGCCACTTTCACCAGGTTCTGGATCGTCGGGGCGCCGTACTGGTCGCGCAGGTTCCAGAGGTCGCGCCCGACCAGTTCCGGCTGGCGCGGGTGCATCAGGTTGCGGCCCTGCAGGTCGTAGACGAAGAAATAGCCGTCGTCGCCGAAGCCGAGCGATTGCAGCGTGCGCTTGGCCTGGTCCAGCGTGGCCGGGTCGCTGCGGCCGGACGCGGTCAGGTGGGCGATCGCGTGCGAGGCCAGTTCCACGTAGTGCCTGAGTTCGGCCTCGCGGCTGGCCAGGTAGGCTTGCTGGATGGTGGCGTGCTGTTCGTGCGCCAGCGTGACCGCCTGCTGGCGCACGAACAGGGCGATCGCACACAGGGCCACGATCAGCGGTGCAATCGCCAGGAAAATGACCTTCTGTCTTAACTTCATGCGATGGTGTTTTCGTCGTAACATGAAATTGTACGACCGATCAGTCAGGCGCGCTCGGCAGTTTTATGGCGCGGGCTTTACGTAGCCCTACGTAATCCTACGTAAGCAGCTCAGTAATCATGCGCTTGCCGCTCGCCGTTAGGTGCAAGATACTGACCGTAATGCTGCAAAATAATACAGAAAAGTCTATGGAGGAGTCAGAATGAACAATCTCAAGAGCCAGCTCGGTTGGGCTGCGCTTTCGATCGCGGGCGCCGGGTCGCTCGCATTCGTCGCGCTGAATCGCGGCGAATCCATCAACGCGGTCTGGATCGTGGTCGCCGCGGTCTGCGTCTACCTGATCGCTTACCGCTTCTACAGCCTGTACATCGCCGATAAGGTCTTCGGCCTCGATGCGCGGCGCCAGACCCCGGCCTACAAATACAACGATGGCCTCGACTACGTGCCGACCAACCGCTTCGTGCTGTTCGGCCACCACTTCGCGGCCATCGCAGGGGCGGGACCGCTCGTCGGACCGGTCCTCGCTGCGCAGATGGGCTACCTGCCCGGTATGTTGTGGATCCTGGCCGGCGTCGTGTTCGCCGGCGCGGTGCAGGACTTCATCGTGCTGTTCATGTCGATGCGCCGCGACGGCCGCTCGCTCGGCGACCTGATCAAGTCCGAGATGGGCGAGATCCCCGGTGTGATCGCCCTGTTCGGCACCTTCATGATCATGGTGATCATCCTGGCCGTGCTGGCGCTGATCGTCGTGAAGGCGCTCACCGGTTCGCCGTGGGGCTCGTTCACCGTGATGGCGACGATTCCGATTGCGCTGTTCATGGGCGTGTACTCGCGCTTCATCCGCGTCGGCCGCATCGGTGAAGTCTCGCTGATCGGTTTCGTGCTGCTGATGGGCGCCATCATCGGCGGCCAGTTCGTGCACGATTCGCCGACCTGGGCGCCGATGTTCACCTTCACCGGCACCCAGCTGACCTGGATGCTGATCGGCTACGGCTTCGTCGCTTCCGTGATTCCGGTGTGGCTGCTGCTGGCGCCGCGCGACTACCTGTCGACCTTCCTCAAAATCGGCACCATCCTGGCGCTGGCGCTGGGCATCGTGTTCGTCGCGCCGCACCTGCAGATGCCGGCCGTGACCAGGTTCATCGACGGTACCGGCCCGGCCTGGTCCGGCTCGCTGTTCCCCTTCCTGTTCATCACCATCGCCTGCGGCGCCGTGTCCGGTTTCCACGCGCTGATCTCGTCGGGCACCACGCCCAAGATGATCGAAAACGAACAGCACGCCCGCTTCATCGGCTACGGCGGCATGCTGATGGAGTCCTTTGTCGCCATCATGGCGCTGGTGGCCGCGTCGACCATCGACCCGGGCGTCTACTTCGCCATGAACAGCCCGGCCGCCCTGCTCGGCACCACCGCCCAGAGCGCGGCCGCGGCGGTCTCCAACATGGGCTTCGTGATCACGCCCGAGATGCTGACGCAGATGGCCAGGGACGTCGGCGAGAACACCATCATCTCGCGCGCCGGCGGCGCCCCGACGCTGGCCGTGGGCATGGCCCACATCCTGTCGAACGTGGTCGGCGGCAAGGCCATGATGGCCTTCTGGTACCACTTCGCGATTTTGTTCGAGGCGCTGTTCATCCTGACCGCGGTGGATGCGGGCACCCGCGCCGGCCGCTTCATGCTGCAGGACCTGCTGGGCGCCTTTGTCCCCTCGTTCAAGCGCACCGACTCGCTGCCGGCCAACCTGATCGCCACCGCGCTGTGCGTGGCGGCCTGGGGCTACTTCCTGTACCAGGGCGTGGTCGATCCGCTGGGCGGCATCAACACGCTGTGGCCGCTGTTCGGCATCGCCAACCAGATGCTGGCCGGTATCGCGCTGACCCTGGGCACCGTCGTACTGTTCAAGATGAAGCGCGGCAAATACGCCTGGGTGACGGTGTTCCCGACCATCTGGCTGCTGATCTGCACCCTCACCGCCGGCTGGCAAAAGATCTTCCACGAAAACGTGAAGGTCGGCTTCGTCGCGCACGCCCGGAAATTCCAGGCCGCGCTCGATCAGGGCCAGGTGTTGGCCCCGGCCAAGTCGCCCGAGCAGATGAGCCGCATCATCTTCAACGACTACCTCGATGCGGCGCTGTGCGGCTTCTTCATGCTGGTGGTGCTGGCGGTGCTGGTGTATGGCATCCGCACGATCCAGGCGGCGCGCAAGGACGCCCGGCCGAGCACCAGGGAAACCCCGTACGTGCCGGCCCCGGCCGCGGCGTCGGTGGCCGAGGTGCAGTGATGTTCAGCACGCTCGCACAGGCCGGCCGCTACCTCGGGCAAAGCATGCGCCTGATGGTCGGCCTGCCGGAGTACGACACCTACGTGGCACACATGGAAAAGACCCATCCGGGCCAGCCCATGATGAGTTACGAGGAATTCTTCCGCGAGCGGCAGGAGGCGCGGTACGGCAGCGGCCGCAGCGGTGGTTGTTGTTAAGCTCATCGCGCAGCGCCGCTGAGCCTCGCGCTTCGGACATTTGAATAGAGGGACGCGCACGCGCGTCCCTTTCCTTTTGCATTTGCGATAACGCAAACGCCCTTGCATAGCCCTCACCTATAGTCATTTCTTGCGAGACATTGCCTTCTCGCATGGTGAGCCCGTGGCCGACGGACTCGTATTGCAGCCGAACAGCGCAGCCGAAGTCGATCCGTGCGAGCCATGCCGAAACTCGAGCGTTCCAGCCTCAACCAGAAATTGACGAGCATGTGCCTGCTGGCTGCGGCCAGCGCGCTGCTGGTCGCCTATCTCGCCTTTGCCGTGACCTCGGTGCTGGCGCACCGCCGCGCCGAATCGATGCAGCTGTCGGCG